>FWPU01001213.1_pt1 | contig 79370 bp, 71 predicted proteins | sample 2228361 | NCBI WGS metagenome assembly FWPU01 (sample SAMEA103939777, study PRJEB20133) | metagenome | reverse complement strand
AATTTTGTATAATAAAGTCAAATGATCCGAAATTTTTTATAGGAGATCCAACTTAAGAGATGTCCAATCTACTTTCCCTTCCCCTCCTTCCGGTTTTACTCTCCTATACCATCGGGCTGTCTACTGGCCTCTGGGTCCCCCCACTTCCAAGGCGAAGCCTTCTCTTTGCCTTACTATTTCTCCTTGGGATTTGGACCTGTTCGATGAGGATGAAAAAAAGGAAGTGGGGAGCCTGGATAGCCCTTATCGTTTTCTTTCTTCTTGGACTCTACTCCATTCATCTCTATCTCCACCCGGTGCATGCCTCCTCCCACCTTTCCCATTTTATCGGGACCGAACCGATGGCAATGGAAGGAATCATTAAGCGGATCCCGGAGCGGTCTCAGGAGTGGACTCAATTGGTGATTCGTTCTGAAAAAATCATCTCCTCCAATCATCAAATTCCGGTTGAAGGAACTCTCCTTCTCTTTCTTAGGGGAGAAGCCAAAGGGGTTCGGGTTGGCGATCGGCTCCGATTCCAATGTAGGCTCCACCCTCCTCGCGGATTTTCCAACCCAGGAGGGTTTTCCTATAACCGCTATCTTGCCTTTAAAAGGATCCATGCCATTGGATTCTTATATGGAGAGAAAGGGTGGATAAAAATAGGAGAACGCTTTCAGCACCCCATCCTTCTTCAGATTGAAGCCTGGAGGGATCAGATCCGACATTTCCTTCGGAAGGAGGCAGATCCCCGCTTCTCAGGAATCTTTGAGGCCCTCGTCCTTGGGGAGCAGGGAAACATCTCAGAGGAGGTGAAGGAATATTTCACAGCGACAGGAGTGGCCCATCTCCTTGCGATTTCAGGGGACCATCTGGGGATCATCGCCCTCCTCTCCTTCTCTTTGATCTTCTGGATCTTAAAGCGTTCAGAATTTCTCCTCCTAACATTTTCTATAAAAAAATGGGCAGCCGGCCTCACCATTCCTATCATTCTCCTCTACGCCTTCATTGCAGGAGGAGGGATCTCCGTGGTTCGAGCCACGATCATGGTCATCGTCTTCTTTCTGTCCATCCTTTTGGGCCGAGAAAGAAACCTTCTTTATACCTTGATGTTGGCGGCCTTCCTCATCCTCCTCGTCTCCCCCCCTTCCCTTTTTGACATCTCTTTTCAACTCTCCTTTCTTTCGGTCTTTTCCATCCTCTATTTTGTCCCCAAAATCCTTGGTGAACTCGAGAAAAAGGAGACTTTCCTCCCACCCAAGACCTCTTGGAAGGATACTCTCTGGCACTATTTGAAGATCTCTCTGCTTGTCACCACGATCGCGACATTAGGCACTGCCCCCTTTGTGGTTCTCCATTTCAACCGGATCTCTCCCATAGGTCTGATCACCAATCTCTTGGCCATCCCCTGGGTAGGATTCCTCATCGTCCCTCTCTCCCTGATAGCCTCCTTCTTTTCTTTCTTCATTCCAGCCTTAGCCATCCTTCTGATAAATCTCAACCACTTCCTTACCCTTGGTCTTATCAAAATCCTCTCTTTCCTTGCTCCCTTACCTTTCGCCTCTCTCTATCTCCCTACTCCCTCCCCGTTAGAAATTTCTCTCTTCTACCTTCTCCTATTTTTAAGCGTCCACCTTCAAAGGAGAAGCCTCATCCGATATCTCTTTGTTGGAATCCTGCTGGTCATCGCCCTGGATGTGGCCTATTGGAATCTAAGGGGAAATTTCCAGAACCACTTAAAGATGACCTTTATCGATGTGGGGCAGGGGGATTCGATCCTTATCGAATTTCCAAAAGGAAAGCGAATGTTGATTGATGGTGGGGGTCTTTATGGGGAACACTTCGATATCGGGAAGAAGGTGATTGCTCCCTTCTTATGGAAAAAGAAGATTCGAAGAATTGATTATCTGGTGCTCACCCACCCCGACCCTGACCACCTGAAGGGACTTCCCTTTATCGCCTCCCATTTTTCAATCGGTCAATTCTGGGAGAATGGCCTTCGAGTAGAATCTCCTTCTTATCAAGAGTTGGAAGAAATCCTTAAAAGGAAAAAGATAGAAAGACATATCCTTCATACCTCTATCCCTCCTTTAAACATCCAGGGAGTTCAACTCTCTATCCTCCATCCTCCGGCAGGAAAAGCCCAAGGCAGGGGGAAAAGGGATCCGAGGTTCATCAATAATCAATCCCTGGTATTTAAATTCCAATTTAAAAATATCCAGGTGTTATTGACCGGAGATATCGAGGAAGAGGCGGAGTATAGAATGTTAAGGGATGGGGTCTCCCTTAAGGCGGATATTCTAAAAATTCCCCATCATGGAAGTCTATCCTCCAGCACTCTCCCCTTCCTTCAGGAGGTAAAACCGACTTACGCAATTCTCAGTGTAGATCATCGAGGGAGGGACAAACTCCCCCATCCTGAAGTGTTGAAGCGGTATAAGAGGTTAGGGATAAAGATCTTCCGGACAGACCAACAGGGAGCCATTACTATCACTACCGATGGGGAAAAGATAAAGATTAAATCTTTTTTAAAGACCGAAGAATAATTGAGCCTCGGGAGTGCTTGAAATACCCACATCCTCAGGAGTCGCTTATTCTCTCTCCTTACATCTCGAGAGGGCAATCGATCGGATCTCCTCCGTACTCAAAAACTCCTTGATCTTACGGACCAGAGAAGGAGGCCAACCTCCACGACCCAGCACCCTTGAAAGCATCCAAGGGTTTAAATCCGAGACCTCCATCCACTTGCCTGCCTTCTTAATGATTTCATCCAAGGCCTTCCGATTCGGGTCTCCCTTTAAGGGATATTTCTCCTTGATCTCGATCTTAATCCTGGCCACATGATCGCTCCCATAAATGGCATCGATCTCTTCCCTTTCGGCATAAGCATAAAGGGCCTCTTCAATCTTGGCGATCTCTGCATCGAGTTCCTCATTTAACCGTCTTTTCCTCTCCTTCAATTCCACATAACGATTCACCAAGTGGACCCCCTCTTCCTGAAGGTACTCATTGAGCGGAAGGGTCTCCACCACCACTCGATGTTTCCTTTTTGGGCAGAGACCTTGATAATCACACCAGTCACAAAGAGGACCTTCTTTTGGACTAAAGGATCTGTCCGTCTCAATCCTTTGGATCAGGTCCAAAGTCTCTTGGCGGAGCCGATGAAGTTGTTCAGGGGTTCTCGAAGACCGGATTTCGGTATCGAAGGTTAGATAGTGCCAAACCAGTTGGATCTCTCGAATATCCTTCCACCTTCCCTCTACCCCCATTTGATAGAAAGCGAGTTGTCGATCCGACTCCACCTCCTCTTTGGATGGAAGTCTGTTCGAAGTCTTATAATCATGTATTTCGAGGATGCCATCATCCACCAGCGTCAGACGATCGATAAACCCCTTAATCCAGTAGCCTTTCTCCTCTTCGAGTGGAAAATAGATATTTTCTTCCAGCCCCAGGGTCTTTCCCTGGTCGAATGGATAATATCGTTTGAAATAATCGCTGATGCATCTCTCGCCCAGACGGCGATAGTCCTCTGCACGGTATTCCTTGCGGGTGATCTGAACCATCTCACTCCAATTCTTATCCCAACTTTGATGATAGAATGTAATAAGTTCTTCCAAGCTATTGAGTTTGGTTACTTTCAAATCCCGGTAAAGCTTCTCCAGGGTCTCATGGACTCTGGACCCCATGAAGGCTTCAATCCCTTCTGTTTCAACCTTGATTTTATCGATGTAGGCCAGCCGATATTGGTGGGGACAGGTTTCGTAGGTAGAAAGTTGGGAGTGCGAATACGTCGGCATCGTCCATCTCCTTTCTTACGTGTTCCGTGGAAGAACGAACCTTCTTTAAAATTTCTAACAAGAAAAAGAGGTTCTGTCAAAGTGGCTCATCTTCTTATGGAGGAGGTCGACTAAATTGACATCTCTTCCATATTTTGTTAATTTTTCTTGTCCCATCAATCAATGGAACCCAACGATGAGCTGGTTTAAAAGAGAAGAGGAAAAGGAAGGAAAAGAGAAGAGAGAGGGTCTGAAACTCACGGACGAACTTTGGGTAAAGTGTAACTCCTGTCAGGAGATTATCTACCGAAAGGTGATTGAAAGAAATTTTCAGGTCTGTCCGAAATGTAATTACCATTTTCAAATTCCTGCCAAAAAGAGAATCGAATGGGTGCTGGACCCTGGTACCTTCATCGAATATGATGCAGACCTTGTTTCTGCAGACCCTCTGGGGTTCAAAGATATCAAAAGGTATACCCACCGGATCAAAGAATCTCAGGAGGCCACCGGTCAGAAGGACGCCATTATCTGCGGGGAAGGAAAGGTAGAAGGTCAACCCGTGTTGGTGGGGGTTTTTGAGTTTAATTTTATGGGAGGGAGCTTGGGATCGGTGGTAGGGGAGAAGATTACCCGTCTGATCGAAAGGGCCATTGAGAGAAGGATTGGGGTGGTCATCTTCTGCGCCTCCGGAGGAGCAAGGATGCAAGAAGGAATTCTTTCGCTGATGCAAATGGCAAAGACCAGTGCCGCACTGGCCAAACTCCATGAAGCCAAAATCCCTTACATCTCGGTTTTGACCGACCCAACCACCGGTGGGGTTTCAGCCAGCATTGGAATGTTAGGGGATATCATTATCGCCGAACCTAAGGCGATGATTGGCTTTGCAGGACCAAGGGTGATCAAGGAGACCATTCGAGCGGAACTCCCTGAAGGATTTCAGCGAGCCGAATACCTCCTGGAGCACGGGATGATTGACCTCATTGTAGAGAGAAAAGACCTTCGCCGTACCTTGGCTTCCCTCTTAGAAATGTTAAGGGCAGAAAGCCCAAACGTTTAACCTAAACCCAATGGAAGAGACTTACCAACAATCGCTCGACTATCTCTATGGCCTTGAACGGTTCGGAATGATCTTTGGCCTCACTCAGGTCTCAAGGATTTTGGAGGCCATCGGAAATCCCCATCAAGAGATCCAGGCCATCCATATTGGGGGAACCAATGGGAAAGGGTCGACCGCAGCAATGATTGCATCTATCCTCCAGAAGGAAGGGTATCGAGTGGGGCTCTATATCTCTCCCCATTTGATCCGATTTACAGAACGAATTAAGGTGAATGGAAAAGAGATTGAAAAAGAGGAAGTGGCGAGATTGACCGAATGGATGAGGAAGAAAATTGAAGAGGCTGGCATCACCCCTCCTTTCACCTTCTTCGACTTCACTACCGCCATGGCCTTTTATTATTTTATAGAGAAGAGGGTGGACCTAAGCGTCGTGGAGGTAGGATTGGGAGGAAGGCTTGACTCCACCAATGTGATCGACCCTCTCCTCTCTATTATCACCAACATTTCCAAAGATCACGAAGAACAATTAGGCCGAAGCCTCCTGAGCATTGCCCGAGAGAAGGCAGGAATCATTAAAAAAGGGCGACCTTTGATCACCGCAGTCACTCAACCCCATGTTCTACGACTCTTTTCAACGATCTGCAAAGAAAAAAGGTCCCCACTCTTCAAGGTTGGAAAAGATTTCCGTCATGAACGGTGTGAGGATGGAAGTTTCAATTACGAAGGGATCCATCATAAACTATGGGGTCTCCATCTCAATCTTAAAGGGCCTCATCAGATCCTCAATGCCACCACGGCCTTGGGGGCCTTAGAAGTGCTGGAAGATCTCGGATATCCGATCTCCATTGAGGCAATGGTAGAGGGGTTGAAGGAGGTAGAGTGGCCGGGGAGGCTGGAGGTCGTCTGTCAATCCCCAAAAGTCATCCTCGATGGTGCGCATAACCCTGCAGGAGCCTCGGTCCTGAAAAATGCTCTCAGGGAGGAGTTTCAATATCAACACCTCATCCTCCTTATCGGAATGATGAAGGATAAGGATATGAAATCGGTCCTTCATCAATTAGTCCCCCTCGCGGACCATGTCATTCTTTCCCGACCTCATTCGGAAAGGGCGGCCTCCCCCCAACTGCTCAAACAGGTATTGGGACGAAATGGGAATAAAGTGGAAGTCATTGAGGACCTTCATAAGGCCATTGCCAGAGGTCTCTCTCTCACAGGTGGGCAAGACCTCTTCTGTATCACGGGGTCGCTCTATACCGTGGGAGAGGCCAAGGCCTATTTCAACCCAAAGGGGGAATCATGAGACCTCACCGGGTCCCCCTGGCCCTTCTATTTGCGCTTCTCCTCTTTCTCCCTTCCCCGTCTCTCTCTGCCAAGATGGGGGAGTTAAAAATCCCAACGGAGATCTCCAAGGAGGAAGGGCCGGTGGAGATTGAGGCTGATCAACTCCTCTATGATCAGAATGAAAAAACTTACCAAGCCCATGGGGCGGTCGAAGTGACAAGGGGAGACATCACTCTAAAAGCAGACCATGCCCAAATGAACAGGATCACAAAAGAGCTGAAGGCCTGGGGAAATGTGATCCTGAGGGAGGGGGAGGATGTGATTGAATGCGAACGTCTGGAGGTCAACCTTGAAACCCGTTTAGGGAAAATCTATAAAGCCCGACTCTTTTTGAAGGAACAGAATTTTCATATTGAAGGTCGTGAGGCAGAAAAGTTGGGGGAGAACCATTACCGAATCAAAGAAGGGTCCTTGACCACCTGTGATGAGAAGAAACCGCCTTGGAAATTTACGGTCAGGGAATTAGAGGTGAAGGAAATGAGTGTAGGGGGATGGGGGATTGCTAAAGGACCGGTCTTCTATATCAAGAATATCCCGGTTCTTTACTTTCCTTATGGAATTTTTCCGGTGAGAACAGAGAGGCAATCCGGTTTCCTCATCCCTCGGTTCGGATATTCGAAGAAATATGGTCCTGAAATTAAGAACGGCTTTTATTGGGCGATGGCAAAGAATATGGATACCACGCTCACCGTGGACTGGCTGGGAGAAAGGGGAGTTAAAGGAGGTCTGGAATACCGATATGCTCTCACCCAAGAGACAAAGGGCCAGGTCAATCTCTATTACATTGATGATCGATCGATTAAAAAAGACCGATATGCCATCTTTGCCCAACATCAGCAGAAACTCCCTTACGACTTCTATCTGAAATGGAATATCAATCATGTAAGCGACATCCATTATGGGCGCGATTTTGATGAGGATCTCCCTGAGGAGGCAAAGATTGATTCCAGAAGCAGAAGGCAGTTACGGTCAAACCTCTTTGGAGGGAAGAACTGGGACCAATTCAGTTTCTTGATCGATTATGCCCTCTACAGGGATTTGATGAAGGTCAGTAATGACGAGACCGTTCAGAAGCTTCCCCAGATCAGTTTCTTTGCTCATCCCCAGCCCCTCTTTCATACTCCCCTCTTTTACGAAATCACCTCTTCTTATACAAATTTCTGGCGAGAGAAAGGGGTGGAGGCCCAACGAGGAGACCTCTTCCCAAAAATTTCCTATCCGCTAAGGCTCTTCAATGGATTAAAGTTGGAATCGACATTGGGCCTGAGAGAAACCCTCTACCGAATCTACGATGATCCATGGAATCGATTAAAAGGATGGGAATCCAGGGAAACTCTTGAGGCCGGAGTGGAAATGTCGGCGGAGTTTTATAAAATCTATGGGGGCCATACCTTCTCAAAGGTCTCCAGCCTTTTTCAGGTATCCAGGTGGATGCATACGATTGAACCCATGATAAAATATTTCTATAGCCCCCGGCTCCACCAAAGTGATCTCCCCCTCTTTGATGAGGTGGATCGAATGCCCTATACGAATCAGATCACCTATGGGATCACCCAACGTCTAATTGGAAAGCCCATCAAGGAAGGAGTCTCTTCCGGTCCTTATGAATATGCGAAATTGAAGGTGTTTCAGAGTTTTAGCTTTGGGGATCCAATCCAGAGAGAGTCCAATGGGAAGGGAAGACATTTTTCAAATATCCAGGGGGAGATGTGGCTCAATTTTAGTCCTTATCTCTCGGCCAAGACGGACGCAGAATTTAATCCTTATCATGGTAGGTTTGATCGATTAAATGGAGTAATCACAGTAAAGGACCGAAGGGATGACATGATTCAGGTGGAATATCGTTCCACCAAAATCCCTAACCTCGAAAGGGTGAAGGCGGTCAACCTCCACGCCCGAGTGAAAACCATTCCCCCTCTATATCTTTTTGGATCTTTTCGTTATAATCTCTTGGAGGGAATGAGAATAGAGTCGATCTATGGGGCAGAATATCAGGCTCAATGCTGGACCCTTGCATTAACGATTGAAGATAAGAACCGATCTCCAGACCATACCCAGAAGAGGGATCTGAAATTCCAACTCTATCTCAACCTATTTAACCTGGGTTCAATTGGGCACAAACCCTATCTCATGAAGTTATAGACTACCATTAGGAGGGAAAAAAATGAAGGGAGTGATCTTAGCAGGAGGCCTAGGAACTCGGCTCTACCCACTGACCAAAGTGACGAATAAACACCTTCTCCCTGTCTATGACAAACCCATGATCTATTACCCCATTCAAACCCTGATCAATGCAGGCATTGACGATATCCTCATTGTGACAGGGGGAAACAACGCGGGCGATTTTTTGAGGCTGTTGGGGAACGGAAAAGAGTTTGGGCTCAAGCATATAAACTATACCTATCAGGAAGGGGAAGGGGGAATCGCCCAGGCCCTTGATTTAGCCGAATTCTTTGCCGCAGGGGAAAAGATATGTGTCGTCTTAGGAGATAACATCATTGAAAAGAATATTCGCAGGGCGGCGGAGTCCTTTGAGAAACAGAAGGAGGGGGCAAAGATCCTTCTTAAAGAAGTTCCGGACCCCCACCGATTTGGTGTTCCTGAGTTGAAAGGGGATCGCATTATCCGGATTGAAGAGAAACCCAAACAGCCCAAATCGAAATATGCAGTGATTGGGATCTATTTCTATGATCCCGATGTCTTCGGGATCATCAAAACCCTCAAACCCTCTCACCGGGGGGAATTGGAGATTACGGACGTCAATAACCGATACATTGAAAAAGGACTGATGACCTATGAGATCCTGGAAGGGTGGTGGACGGATGCAGGAACCTTTGACTCCCTGCTTCGGGCAAACCAATTGGTGGCCCAGACCGGCGCAAATAATCTTTCCTAACCAAATTCCAAAGACCCTATCCAAAAATAGGCAATCGAGATTTAGGAATTGAATATGATGGGGGCCAAGAATTTGGTGATTGGAATTTTAAGAGGGCTTATTCAAACCAAGAGCCTAAGAAAAGGTAAAGGGGGTAAAGATGATACATGGAGTAAGGACGAAGCCCTTAAGGGTGATTCCAGATGAACGGGGAAGGGTGATGGAAATCCTCCGGGCGGATGACGATCTCTTTTTAAAGTTTGGCCAGGTATATATCACCACGACCTATCCCCAGGTGGTAAAGGCCTGGCACTATCACAAAATTCAAACGGATCATATTGCGGCCATCTCGGGGATGATCAAACTGGTTCTCTATGATCCCAGAGAGAATTCTCCAACCCAAGGGGAGATCAATGAATTTTTCATTGGGGTCCACCATCCCATGCTGGTTCAAGTCCCCAATGGAATCTATCATGGATGGAAATGTATCAGCGAGGAAGAGGCGATCATCCTTAACATTCCCACAGAGGTTTATGCTTATGATTCGCCAGATGAATACCGTCTCCCTCCCCATGGGAAGGACATTCCTTACGATTGGTCGAGGAAAGATGGATAAAAAAACTCTCAACCATAGAGATGGGTTGATCCCACGAGTGAGTCAACCCTTTGGAAGGGTGAAGGACAATGAGGATTTTAGTAACCGGGGGTTGTGGATTCATCGGGAGTAACTTTATCCGATATTGTTTAAAGACCTATCCAAACTACTCCCTCATCAATGTCGATAAACTGACCTATGCTGGAAATCCGGAGAACCTTTCAGACATCTCCGATTCACCTCGCTACCATTTCATCCGAGCGGATATCGCCGATCCCGTCCAAATGGAGGAGGTGATTGGAAAGGGAATTGATGCCATTGTCAATTTTGCAGCGGAGTCTCACGTGGATCGATCGATCGAGGATCCCAGCGCCTTTATCAAGACCAATGTCTTTGGGACCTTTGTTCTCCTGGAGGCCATCCGAAAGGTCTTCCCCCAGCAGAGGATTCGTTTTCTTCATATCTCTACTGACGAGGTCTATGGTTCTTTGGGCGAAACCGGAGCCTTTACCGAAGAGACTCCTCCTGCTCCCAATAGCCCCTACTCCGCAAGTAAGACCGCCGCAGACATGCTCGTCAGGTCTTACTATAAAACCTATGGACTCCCCGTGCTGATCACCCGATGTTCTAATAACTACGGCCCTTATCAATTCCCTGAGAAGTTGATTCCTCTCATGATCTCCAATGCGATCGAGGACAGGGAACTCCCCATCTATGGGGATGGAATGCACGTTCGGGACTGGATCTATGTGGAGGATCACTGTCGGGCCTTGGATGTGGTGCTTCACCATGGGAGAGAAGGAGAGATCTATAACATCGGTGGACAAAGTGAGAGGCCAAATCTCGTGGTCGCCCAGACCATTCTGGATCGGTTGGGAAAACCTCACTCCTTGATTCGACATGTCGCAGACCGACTAGGGCACGATCGCCGGTATGCCATCGACTTCTCAAAGATCAGGAGAGAGCTCGGCTGGAACCCCACCCTCTCTTTCGAAGAGGGAATCCGGTTGACGATCGAATGGTATCAAGCACATCAGGATTGGTGGAGAAAGATCAAGACAGGAGAATATCTTGCCTATTATGACCGAATGTACAAAAATCGATAAAGGGAAGAGGGAATCTCCTCTATTTTAAATGGAGAGAGATGAAACGATTTTTAGTCATTGGGGCAAGGGGAATGTTGGGAAGGGAATTGGTCGAGGTCCTTCATTCTTCATTTCAGACCGACCCATCCCCTGATCATGAAATCTGGGCCTGGGATCTCGGAGATATCGATATCCGGGAGGAAAGCGAGACGGTCTCAAAAATAGAGAGCCTTCGGCCGGAAGTCGTGATTAATGTGGCGGCCTATACGGATGTGGATGGATGTGAAACGAATGAAGAGCAGGCTTTTGCCATCAATGCAGAGGGAATGAGACATGTGGCCCTAGGATCGGTGAGGTGCAGGGCCAAGGTGGTCTATCTCAGCACCGATTATGTGTTTGATGGTAAAAAAAGAGAGCCCTACACGGAGAATGACCCTCCCAACCCCCTCAATGTCTACGGCCGTTCTAAATTGAAGGGAGAACAGTATCTCCAGGAGCAGGTGGAAGATTTTTTGATCGTTCGGACTCAATGGCTCTTCGGAAGATACGGGAAAAATTTTGTCACCTCCATTCTCCAACAGGCAAGGGAAAAGAGAGTTCTCTCGATTGTGAACGATCAAATCGGTTCGCCGACTTACACGGTTGACCTGGCAAAGGCTATCTTACTCCTTATCCAATCGAAGGCTCGCGGAATCTTTCACGTGGCCAACAGTGACCACTGCAGTTGGTATACCTTCGGACATACCATCTTAAAACTCTCAGGAATGACTGGGGTCAGGGTCATCCCGATCTCTTCCAAAGAACTGAACCGGCCCGCTATCCGACCTTCCTATTCGGTGCTGAGCACTCAGAAATTGAAAAGGGAGACTGGAATGTCCTTGCGGTCCTGGTCTGAAGCCTTGAAGGAATATCTCCATCTCATTCGTTGAGAGGAACTCTTGAGCCCACTTTTTCAACTTGCTTTTTTTATCTCCGCATTATAAATTTTTATCAAATTTGGTTCTAAAGAACGGAGGTCAGATGAATATCTGTGTGATCGGAACGGGTTATGTCGGATTGGTCACCGGAGCCTGTCTCTCAGAGTTCGGGATGAATCTGATCTGTGTAGATAGTGACCAGGAGAAGATCGATCTCCTTCGTCAGGGAAAAATTCCCATCTATGAACCCGGCTTAGAAGACCTGGTTCAAAAAAACCTGAGGGAGGGGAGGCTCAGATTCTCGACGAACATCCAAGAGGGGGTGACCTCCAGTCTGGTGATCTTTATTGCGGTGGGAACCCCTTCTAATGATGATGGATCCGCGGACCTTCGAGCGGTTGAGGATGTGGCCAAGGAGATTGCCCGCTCAATGGACGGGTATAAGGTAATCGTTGTCAAATCCACCGTTCCGGTTGGAACCTGCCGTCGATTGAAAGGATTGATCAGGGAACATCAGCCAAAGCCCATAACCTTTGATATTGTTTCTAATCCAGAATTTCAGAGAGAAGGCTCTGCGGTTGAAGATTTTATGAGACCCGATCGGGTCACCATTGGAGCAGAAAGCGAACAGGCCTTTGCTATCATGAAGGAAATTTACAGTGCCCTCTACCTGATCGAAACCCCATTTGTCTTGACCAACCTTGAAACCGCTGAAATGATTAAATATGCTGCCAATGCCTTTCTGGCCACAAAGGTCAGCTTCATTAACGAGATTGCAAACCTCTGTGAATTGATGGGGGCTGATGTTCACCATGTCGCCCGGGCGATGGGGTTGGATGGAAGGATTGGAAGAAAATTCCTTCACCCAGGTCCAGGATACGGAGGATCCTGTTTCCCCAAGGATACGAGGGCGCTTTCGAAGATGGCTCATGAGCGGGGGTACTCCTTTAAAATCCTAAACTCCGTGATTCAGGTCAATGAGGAGCAGAGGTTGAGGATGGTCGAAAAGATTAAACAAAAGGTGGGAGACCTCCGGGGAAAGACCATCGGGATATTGGGCATCTCCTTTAAGCCCAATACCAACGACATCCGAGAGTCTTCCTCCATCGCCATCATCGGCCATCTCTTAAACCAAGGAGCCAAGGTGAAGGCCTTTGACCCGGCCGCCATGGAAGAGGCAAAGATGGTCTTCCCGAACATTGAATACGCAAACGATGCCTATGAAGTCGCGGAAGGGTCTGACGCTCTGGTGCTGGTGACCGAATGGAATCAATTTCGGAGATTGGATCTTGCTCGAATCAAAGCCCTGCTTAAACGTCCTGTCTTCATCGACCTAAGAAATGTTTACGATCCAGCGCAGATGAAGCGGTTAGGATTTGACTATTGCGGAGTGGGGAGGTAGGAAACCATTTTGACCACAGAGAGAAAGGATTGGATTTTTGTCTCAGATGCCCATTTTAACGAAAACGAGGCAAAGCAGATGGAGAACTTCATTCGGTTTCTGAAGGGAGAGAAGCATCGGATGGCAAAACTCATCCTCTTGGGTGACCTCTTTGAATTCTTCTTTGGCTTTAAGAACCTCTTCTCCAGAGAAAAACCCTCTCCGCTCTCCTTTTATCTCCCTGTCTTAGAAACGCTTAGGGATTTCTATGAACAGGGGATTGAGATTGAATATTTTGAAGGGAATCACGACTTCTTCCTCTCCTCCTTTTTCAGAGAACAATTTGACATGGAGATCCCTGTCTACCCGGATGGGTGTGAGCAGAGGATTGGGGCAAAGAGGGCCTATGTCGCCCATGGGGATCTCTCTAATCCAAGGCAGTGGAGGTATCGTCTCTTTCGAAGACTTCTAAAGAACCGATGGACCTATGGTCTCATCCATTGGATGGGACCGACCCTTTCTCTCAGGGTAGCCCAAAAAATGAGCCAATCCAGTTATCAGAAGTCTCACCAATTTTCTTCCACCCCACCTCCTGCCTTCAGGGAGTTCGCCTATCAAAAATTTTTAGAAGGTTTTGAACTGGTCATCCTTGGGCATTCCCACTTCCCCGAGAAGGTTGAGGAATGGGTTCAGGGCCGACCCTGTCTCTATTTCAATGTTGGGGATTGGAGGACCCACCAATCCTTTCTGCGGTTCACCCCACCGGATCAGTTTGAATTAGAGAGATGGGAAGAGAGGGCAGTGGGGCAATAGGGGACGAAAATGAGGGAACTTTAAGGATGGGACATCGAGCAGTTTTTCTTGATCGAGATGGGACGATTAATGAAGAGGTAGGATACGTCAACCATCTTGACCGGTTGAAACTCCTGCCTCGGGTAGGAGAGGCGATTCGCTTATTGAATCAACATCAAATCAAGGCCGTGGTCATCACCAATCAATCAGGGGTGGCCAAAGGCTATTTCCCAGAATCATTGATCCATCAGGTTCATCAGAAGATTCAGGATCTTTTGAAGGCAGAGGGGGCCTATCTCGATGGAATCTATTACTGTCCTCACCATCCCGAAGCAGGGTCCCCTCCTTATCGACAAAGGTGCCGATGCCGAAAACCAGCACCTGGACTGGTGGAGGAGGCGGTAAGAGACTTGAACATTGACTGCTCGATTAGTTATATGGTTGGAGACCGTGGAGTGGATATCGAATTTGGCCACCTGATTGGCACTAAAACGATCCTGGTCTTCACTGGATATGGAAAAGGAGAGTGGGAATTTTTTAGAGACCAGTGGAAAGTAAAGCCCGATTATGTGGCCGAAGATCTCTTGGGAGCGGTCTATTGGATCCTCCTTCAAGAGTCAAAATACTAAAAATAAAAAAGGAGAAGGAAGATGCCTCTCAGTAAAGAACTCTTGGACATCCTGGCCTGTCCAAAATGTAAGGGAGATATCTTTTTAAATCAAAAAGAAGATGGCTTGATCTGTAAGGCCTGCGGGCTCCTCTACCCCATCAAGGATGATATTCCTGTGATGTTGATTGAAGAGGCCCTTCCTTATCAAGGCGAGGAGGGATAAGGACGATTTCTCTCAGGGTTAAATAGGGGGCTCTCAGATCTTTGGGAAAAGACTCCAAAGAGATCATCCAAGGGGGATGGGATTGAGAAGGCCCTTCGGGGTTCCTCAAAGAAGATTTTTCATCTAAACTGTGATAGAATGAAAAAAAGGAGATCCTTTGAAAAAACTCCCTCAGAAGAGTGAACCTCCGTCTCCCCCAAAGACCAAGGAGGAAAGGCACACCTACCTTCGGGTCGGGGACAAAGTTTATCACAAACGATTCAAATCTTGGGGAGGTGGAGTGGTGATTGAAACCCGTTCCTCAGAACAACCCGGAGGAATGTGTTATGTTCGAATCCTCTTCCAGGATGGAAAACAGAGGACCTTCGATAATAATTTTGAAAGTGCCTGTTGCTGTTACTATACAGGCATTACGCTTCTTGACCGCATCGAGTTATAAAGGCTTCCTCCCGGAGTTAACGATTTTCACTCTTCCCCTTGACTCAAAATCTTTTCAGAAACCACTCCCATGCTCCTCTTCATGACAGTATAGGCATAGGTTTTCCCAATTCGACCCATCCGGCGGATTGTTCAAATGATTTCCATCCTTGTGGTGGACGGTCAGAAGATGCCTGGTCTTGGAATCAAACTCCCTTCCACATCTCGCACAGATGAGGCCATGGATCTGGAGGGAACGCTCCCGATAATCACTCCATCTGGGTTTATCCTTCTTAATTTCCTTGAGAATCTCCTCCACAGACTTCTGAGGCATCCCCTTCTTAGGTCTTCGAATAATTCGATAAGGTCTGTTCTTCATCTAAAGGTACCTTTTAATAAATATTATACCACCTCTATTTCTTTAAAGACAAGGACAATCGGTTTCACCAATGAACTCCTCAGTTACGGATTCAAATAATGACAATGGATTTTCATCCCCCTCTTACCCCCCTCACACCTCCCCTTCATTTAAGGGGAGGCTGGCTGGGAGGTTAAGAGGAATTACTAAAAATTGCTTGTTTAGGTCATCAAATTCTGCTATCTTTTGAAAACAGATAGCCCTTGAAAAGGAGGTGGGGGTCATGATCACTATTCCGGCCCATAAGGTCAGACAGTTTGGAGTCGAATTTTACCAAACCTCTTTTACCTCAAACGACATTCAAAAACTTGTGAAATTTGAGGTGTTGGATTACCCAATCATTGAGGAAGGGATGAAAAAGAAAAAAGTTTCTAAAACCAGTCCCATCAACTGGGAGTTGCTTGAAAAAAGGATCGGGAGGAGTGAGGCAGCGTTTCAAAGGCCCATGATTCGAAAAAAGATTCGAGAACTCGTCCAGTATTATTCTGATTGTCAGGAGGCACAAAATCTTCCTGCCATCCCGGGAGCGGTTATTATGATCACGGAAAAGCGACTCAAGTTCTCACCCATAGGGAAAAATCCCAATATCGGCATGCTTCAGATTCCCGAGGAAGCGGGGATTCTTCGATGTCTTGATGGTCAACACCGACTCCTGGCTTTGGGTGCAAATCCGGATAAGACGATGGAGATCGATGTCCCTGCCGTCCTTTTCGATTCCTTGGACCCTAGGCAGACGGTTGAGCTCTTTGTGACCATCAATGCCAAACATACCCGGCTCAATCCCTCCCATCTCATCTCGCTCGCTGGTCGAAGACTCTATGCAGATCGGTATCAGGCCTTAGCCCATGACATCATCCGCCAACTCAATGAAGAGGAGGATTCTCCATTGCGAGGGGAGATAAAGATATTAGGCGTTGGGAAAGGGAGGGTCTCCCAGGCCTCTCTGGCTGATGAGATGGTCGATCTCTTTAGCACCATTGAAAAGGTAGGAGGAACGGAGCGGTTCAAAGAGTTTGAAGAGAATGCGAAAAGGTTCTTCAGAAACTATTTTAAAGCCATTGTGGCCATCTTCCCCAAGGCTTGGGGAGGCCGGAAATATAGTATTAAGACAGGGGCAGCCCTGAGGGCCTTCATCCGAGTTAGCCCGGATGTCATGGCTCGATCCAGGGAATTAAGAAAAGACGCCTTTGACTATTTCGGGATAAGGGAGGCAATTAAGAACTGGGGAGATCGGATTGGAGATGAACGATTTGAGACCGAGGGAGAATGGAAAAAGAAACTCGCTGGAGGGACCCGAGGAACGGTGGATCTTCTTTCCCGCGAACTCCGAGAGGCAATGAAAGTAAGTTAAAAGATGGGGGAATGGATTTTCTCCTTGTGAGGAAAAGAGATGAAACGATACGTGGTCATAGGAGATGGAGTGGCAGGTGCAAGAGCGGCCGTGAAGATCCGGGAGATGGATCCTAAGGGGGAAATCAGGATCTTTACCGATGAAGCCTACCCTTTCTATTACAGGGTTCGATTTCCTGAGTTTGTCGCAGGCGAAGTAACCTCTGATGGAATTACCATTCATACCGAGGCCTTTTACAGGAATAAGGAGATCCTACTCCACCTTGAGGAAAGAATTATAGAGGTTGACCCTGATCAAGGAGAGATCAAGAGCCAACAAGGGAAAAACTATCCTTATGATCTATTGCTGATGGCCACGGGGGGGATAGCCTTTATCCCTCCGCTCAAAGGCGTAGATAAAAAAGGGGTCTTTACCCTTCGAACGATGAAAGAGGCAATCGAGATGAAGGAGTTCTCCCAGGGGGTGAAACAAGCCATTCTCATAGGGGGAGGCTTAGTGGGATTAGAAACAGGGGGGGCCCTATTGAGGCGAGGCTTAAAGGTGGCTGTCATTGAACATCATCCGAGAATCCTTCCAAAGCAGATGGATCCTCAAGGGGCAACCTTTCTTCAAGAGAAGATGGAGAGGATGGGCTTCTCTTTCCTCCTTAACACTACCACCGAAGAGATCCTTGGCAAAGAGAAGGTAGAAGGGGTTCGACTAAAAGATGGAAGAACCATCGAAGGGGAGATGGTAATTATCTCGGCAGGAGTCAGACCCAATGTTCAGCTGGCCAAGGCCATGGGGTTGGAGATCAACAATGGAATCATCGTCAATGATCGACTGGAGACGAATCTCAGAGGGGTCTATGGAGCAGGAGATTGTTCTGAACATCGGGGCCGAGTCTATGGGATCTGGCCTGCAGCCCAGAGACAAGGAGAGATAGCAGGAATGAATATGGCAGGAAGGGACGTTCTCTATGAAGGAACCGTCGTTTCAAATAAGTTAAAAGTCGTGGGCATCGACCTCACCTCTGCAGGCGAGATTGATCCAGAAGGAAAGTTGGAATGTGTGGTAAGAAGCGATCGAGAAAATTGTAACTATTGCAAGGTGACGTTTAAAGAAGACCGAATTGTAGGTTGTATCTTCCTTGGAGAGACAAAGGGAGTCTCAGAAATCCTCCATGCGATTGAGAATAAGATAGATATAAAAGACTTCAAAGAGGAGATTCTCAAAGAGGGGTTCGATTTTAAGAGGCTGAAATGAATCGGTCAAGGGGTTTAAAAAAGGGAACAAAAAATCCACCCTGAAGGTGGATTTTTTGATGAATGGGTAAAGCGAGGAGGAAAGAGTCTTTTTCTTTTATTGAGAGGAAGTATAACATACGTACATTAAAAGAAGATTAAAAAAAGATTAAAATTTTCTAATTTTTCAAATTTCCAAACCAGGCTCAGGGAAAGGAAAAAAAGAAGATTTTAGGGTGAGAGCCCTGAGAGAAGTTTAACTCTCCTGGGATGAAACGATTTCTTTCAGGGCCTCCTGATAGAGCTCAAAGGTTTTTGAATCAAAGAGGACAAAGCGGACGAGTTTGATCTCTGGATGCTCCTTTAAATAATGGAGGACCGTCTTCAACGCAATCCGAGAGGCTTCCTCCACGGGATACCCATAGACCCCTGTGCTGATCGAAGGAAAGGCGATGGAGGAAATTTTATGCTGAGTGCAGAGTTTGAGGCTGGTGCGATAAGCGCTCGAAAGGAGCTCAGCGTCTTTGGCCGATCCAGAATAGATAGGACCCACTGCATGGACCACATACTTTGCCTTTAAGTTTCCACCCCCTGTAATTACGGCAGATCCTGTAGGACACCCTTTGTATTTTGCCCTGAGTTCAGCCATGATGGCCGGGCCACCAGCTCGATGAATCGCACCATCGACACCCCCTCCTCCTGCCAGTCGGGAATTGGCTGCATTGCCAATCGCCTCGGTATCCTGTTGGGTGATATCGCCTTGAACCACCTCTAAGATAGATTGATGGACGGTTACCCTCATGACTTCCTCCCTTGGGGTTTCTCTTTTTTCCCTAATCAAGGGGAATAAGAGGTGTCCAATTGCGCCTACAGTGTTTCATAAAAAGATTTTTTGAGATACTTAAAAGAATCGACAAATTTATCAAACACCTCAAAGGCCGAGGGCTCATAAACACCATCCATAGGCCTCCATTGGGTGATATAAAAGGCTACAATCCTTTCCCCTCGTTTCGTAAAAATCACCTTGGCCTTTGCCTTCTCCTTCTTTACTGGGTCCTTCCCTTCTACGGTGACGGATAGCCCTTCTTGGCCAAGAACCTGAACCTTTTTCCTCTCCAAGACTTCAAACTTTAATATCGCATTCCAGAGAAATCTCTTGAAAAATTCTCTCTCCCTCCCTTCAAAGGTGGTCGAACATCCAAAAGGCTCTTCATCATAGGCAAAAACCGATTGAGATGGGAAAGGTCCTGGATCTCTTCTTATAAACCCAAACGCAAACTCCCCTTCCTCCTCACCCTCTGGCCAAAAGATATTCCAACCAAGAGGCGGTAACATGAACTCATATTCTCCCCCATAGATAACCGTTCCTCTGGAGGTGACCTCATAAGGTTTTTTAGTCGTTTGCGTGTAGGCACATCCATGAAGTAAAAACAAAAGGGTGAGGAAAGAACAAAGAGTAAACATCTTCTTTCTTTTCATGGTCTCCCTCCTTCCTGGTTCAACTTTTTAAGAAAGAGAAGGATTTCTTTATAGCGGGGCGATCCATCCTGGACGTACCGGATTACACCATTCTTATCAATGATCACTGTTCTCCTTGAGAAGACAGGATATCCTTTGATCTCTTGGGAGGGTTCGACCCCGAATGAAGCCCCAAGGAAACCCGTCACATTGGAAAGAAGGGGAAAGGTTAAACCCAGACTCTTTGCCCAAGGCTTAAGGGTATTGAGATCATCGACACTGACGCCCAGGACCCGGGCGTTGAAGCGATCATAGAGGTAGAGATTCCTCTGATGACCCTCCATCTCGCCTGTTCAGATAGGAGTAAAGGCCGCTGGAAAGAAGGTGATGATGAGATGGTATTTCCCATAATACTCCTCCGCATAATGAATCACCCGATCCTCAGTAGAGGGAAGGGTGAAATTGGGTGTCTCTTTTCCAATCCACTCCACCTTCCTCTTTGCCTCTGCATGAAAAGAAAGAAGGAGGAGGAAAGAAAGGATCAACCCTAAAAGGTAAAGATTTCTTTTTCCTCCCATGAAGTCCTCCTTTTAACTGATTTATAAAAAGGATAATTGATTTTTCGCGGATTTGCAATTGGATCGTTTTAAAATCGCTTGCCAAAAAAGAGGGAACATGTTAGTTTTTTTGAGGGGATAAAATGTGATTGCCTACGACCTTCTCTGTTCGAATGGGCATCTTTTTGAGTGTTGGTTTAAGGATAGCGCCTCTTTCGAGGAGCAAAAAACCGCAGGGATCATCCACTGCCCCATCTGTAACGATACCGATGTGGATAAGGTCTTCTCCCCCTTTGCCATCAAGAAGGGGGAGGGAAGAAAGAGGGAGAGAGGGGAAGAGAAGGAGAAAGAAGAGATTCCTCTCCAAAAGGCCTTCCGAATAATCAATGAATATCTGGATAAGTATTTTGAGGATGTGGGTAAAAATTTTGCCAAGGAGGCGCTTAAAATCCATTGGGGGGAGGCCGAGAAGAGGAATATCAAAGGGATGGCTACGCCTCAAGAGGAGGCCCTTTTAAAAGAAGAGGGGGTCCCTTTTATCAAGGTCCCAATTATAAAAAGGCTCGATAATTAAGGAAGAGTTTCAACCTTCAGGGGAAGACCATAAAATTTTTTTAAACGATGCTTAGGGCTGTAAGGAGAATTGAATCTCTTGGAATTTACCTTCCCTAAAAATTAAGATTTTTATTGAACTGCTCCCCTTTGTTTCATCGATCGCTTCTTCAAACTGCTGAAGGCTTCCTACCTCTTTTAAATTGATCTTTGAAATAATATCCCCGGCCCTGATCCCAGCGAGTTCAGAGGGACTCCCTCCCACCACCTCCGAGACTAAAACTCCCTTCTGCCCTTTAAAGTGGAAATGAGAGGCCAAAGAGGGGGTGAGTTCCTGAACCCGAATCCCATAACGTTCCGTATGGAGAGGGGATTGGGTCAACGCAACTCCTTTCTGTTCAAGGATTTTTGCTGAGACATAAATGGGACACTTCGATTTTAATGCCAGGATAATGGCATCACTTGGCCGGGCATCGACCTCTATCAAATTGTTATTGGAAATCAGGGAAAGGGTAGCATAATACGTATTATCCTTCAGGTCGACCACTTTCACCTCCTTCAGTTTAACCTGGACTTGACCAAGAATCGAATGAAGGAGGTCATGCGTCATGGGTCGAGTTGAGGTGAGGTGCTTAAGTTCCTTGTCGATCGCATTGGCTTCAGGAAACCCAATCCATATTGGAAATAACTTTTTCCCCTCTTTATCGGACAGGATGACCACAGGACTCTGTCCAATCCAATCCAATCTGACCCCCTTTACTTCCATCTCAATAAAACCAGGAGCACCCTCTCTGGCTAAGGAGATAAAGACCACTAACAGAAGAAGGCCTCCTGCAAGACCAAGTTTCAAATACCTTTTCATGATTTTTCCCCTCCCTTATTGGTGAAGGCTTACCTGACCTCCCGTAAGATTGGGACGATTGGAACGTAATCCCCTTCCCTTTGAAGATAAAGCCCTCTTTCTTAAAATGGCCATCAATCCAATAATGACCTTCTGCCCCTCTCTCTTGGTCAAGGGGCAGGGCTTTTTGATAATCCGTTTGCAGAAGCCTTGATAATGAACTTCTGTCCATCCCAACTCCCCTAAGAGGTAAGTGAGAAAGTCTTGTTGACTGGAGGTGATTGACTCCTGACCTTGAGGACTTCCTGCGGGGATAAGCCTTGATTTGGGAATGGGATGATAAGGGTGAGGAAGAAGGCCTTTAAATCCCATTTCTTCGAAACGCTTCATCACCTTCTCAAACCCCTCCCGGTTCAATTCCATTGAACTCTCTACCCCGGCCACTGCCTTGAGAATCTGGCGATAGGCCTCTTCACTTAATTGAAGGTCCTCTTTAGCGATGTGAACCAGTGCTTTCTTCTTCTTTCCAATAGGCACATTAATATTATAACTCAAATTAAATAAAAAAAGGAAAGGAAAAACCTTTGGTTGAATTGACAGGACTTCTCTTTTAACATAACATAAGTTTATCATGGAAACCGCCAAGGAGGAGAGGATGAGAATCGGCGTGATTTCGGACACTCACCTAAAAGAGCCAAATTCTGAATTTAGAAAAATCATCGAGGGCCATTTCAAGGAAGTGGACCGGATCGTCCATGCAGGTGACTTTATTGATTTCCGCATTGCAGAATATCTCTCAGGCGTTAAAGAACTGATCGCTGTTTGTGGAAATATGGATCCCCCTGAAATTCGAGAGGCCTTTCCCCCCAAAAGGGTTTTTCAGGTTGGAGGATTTCGGATTGGACTGATCCATGGTGGAGGGCCTCCTTTTGGTTTGGAGTCAAGGGTAAGGGAGGCCTTCGATAAAGTCGATCTCCTCATTTACGGTCATTCCCATACCCCTGTTAATCGTCGGGGTAAAGAAACCTATTTCTTCAATCCTGGCTCCCCCACTCGGTCTTTCATCCATCACGGAACCATTGGAATCTTAACTATTGGGGAAAAGATCGAGGGCGAGATCATCGAGATTTAAAAGGGTCGATGTTTTTCATCCTAAATTGAGCTCAAGAGGAGGAGCTCATTTTTTCGATGATTTGGGAAGAATCGGATGGTATCCGGCAGGGGGCCGAAACACTTCATCCTTCAATTCTTTTCTTTCTATCTTCTTCACCTCCAAACGATGGATCCCTCCCAATCCATAGGTCATCGTATGGTCCTTGACCAGAATGGGAAACCCATAGGTCTTTAATTTCTCATAAATCTCTCTCCCCTCCTTCATCTCAGAGCGGAATTGCTTTGAAAATCCCTTGGCAATCATCTCGTTCACCTTTTCCACCTCTTTCATCTCCACCTCCCGGGTCACCCAATTCTCCTCAATCAGCTCCCCATCTACTATAATTTCGACCTTCTCTGTATGAAAACCATTGATGGTGGCTGTCTCCCCTGTCCTCCTCAACACAATCTTTCTATCCTTCGGTGTTACACCAGGAGACTCCTTTTTAAGCCTCTTTGAGACCTCCTTTTCCCATTGAGAGAACTTCATCTCCACATAACTTCGGGAGGGATGTTCGATCATCACCAGTCTGTCCTCCCTGAAATCAATAATGGTGGACAGCCCTTCTTCCAGATGGTCCGTTCGGAATCGATCCCCTGAGTAATAGGTAACGACGGAGGCAGGTTTCCCATCCACCTCCCTCATCACCTGTTCGATGACCATTCCCGCCCATCCCTTTGTGGAAAGGAGAGGAAGTCCTGTAAAAAAAATCCATAACCAGAGGGCTACCCTTCTCATCTTTCTTCCTACTCAATCTCTGAATCCAGTTCCATCAATCGCTGGTTGATCTCCTCCAATTTCCTCAAAGATTGTGGATCATGGAGTTCCCTCCCTTTTGATTTCAAATGTCTTAACCTTCTTCGAAGCCTCTTATAATTTCGATCCAGTTGATGGGAAAGCATAAGGAAGGTCTCCCAAGAGGAAGAAGGCTCTTCCTTCCCCTCTTCTTTCAATGTCTCCTCTATTTCCTCTTTTTTGTATCCAAAGAGAAATCGCTTTTCTCTCCATCGGGGAAGAGTCGTTTTGAACGGAAATTGTTGACGGATTCGTTCCGCCAGTTCTTTGGAAATTTTCTCTTCCCCATGGTTAATGAAGACCTCCAGTTGAGGGTTCTTAAAATGGGAGAGCCAATCGAGAAGCCCCCTCTGATCTGCATGGGCAGAAAAACCACCCAAGGTATGGACATGCGCCTTAACCGCAATCTCCTCTCCAAAGAGTCTGATCATCTTTGCTCCATCGACAATCCTTCTCCCAATCGTCCCTTCGGCTTGATAACCCATAAAAACAATATGCGATGATTCTCGCCAGAGGTGATGTTTCAGATGATGCTGGATTCTTCCTGCTTCACACATTCCACTGGCAGAGATGATGATCCCAGGCCTCGGATCTTCATTAATAGCTTTTGACTCTTCAGTGGTTTGGGTGTAGAGGATTTCAGGAAAATCCAAAGGATCCTTTCCTTCCAGGAGAAGGGCCTTGGTCTCCCCGTCGAAACAACCTGGATGGTTTCTAAAAATTTCTGTGGCAGAGATGGCCAGAGGACTGTCAATATAAACCGGGATGGAGGGAATTGCCCTCTTTTGGATCAGCTGCCCAATGGTAAAAATTATGTTTTGGGTTCGCTCCACCGCAAAGGCAGGGATGATGACTTTCCCTTGCTCACGGATCGCTTCCTGGATGATCGTTGACAATTCTTGAACGGTTTCCTCATAGGATTTATGGGATCGATTCCCATAGGTGGATTCCAGCCATAAAAAATCCCCCTCTTCAATCAGGGTTGGGTCCTTAAGGAGAGGTTGGTCAGTATTTCCCAAATCGCCGGAGAAGACCAGTTTATTCTCCTGGCCGTCTTCTTCCACCCAGAGTTCAATGATGGCAGACCCTAAAATATGACCTGCATCTCGAAATCTCACCTTCACCCCATCCCCCAAGAGAAAAAGTTCATCATAAGGGACAGGATGAAAGAGTCGGAGGCTTCGTTCTACATCTCTCGTCGTGTAGAGGGGAATGGATTCATTCAACCCCGACCTTTTGTTCTTTCGACTTCGCCATTCGGCCTCCATTTCTTGGATATGCGCACTGTCATGGAGCATGATCTCACAGAGATCTAACGTAGCCCGGGTGCAGATCACCTTACCGGAAAATCCTTCTTGGACAAGTTTCGGAATGAGTCCGCTGTGATCAATATGGGCATGGGTCAGTAGAATAAAGGAGAGGTCTTTTGGGTGGTAAGGATGAACCTTCCAGTTTCTCTCTTCAAGTTCTCTTCCTCCTTGAAACATACCACAATCCACGAGGCCCTTCAGCCTTCCCTTTTCTAAGAGGGTCGCAGACCCTGTGACCGTTTGAACCCCTCCCAAGAATTCAACTCTCATTTAGAATCCTTAACATGCGATGACCATCGCCTTAATCGCTTCGTCTTCTTTTAAGACGAGCATTGACATTAACCTCCTTTTTTCCTAATATAAAATTTTTAATTTATCAATAAAATTAATTTACCCTTCCCAATTCACGAATCACGATCATAGGAGGAAATATGACCCACCGCCAGTATGTGATTAATGAAATTACGATCCAGGACTCTTGGAGGATGTTTCGAATCATGGCCGAGTTTGTTGAAGGGTTTGAAACCCTTGCTAAATACCAACCTGCTGTGAGCGTTTTCGGTTCCACTCGGGCCAAACCCCAAGAGGACACCTATCAGAAAGCAGAAGAGATCGGGAGGCTTCTGGCGGAAAACGGCTTTGCCGTGATCACCGGAGGGGGTCCGGGGTTGATGGAGGCTGCCAACAAAGGGGCCTTCAATGCAGGAGGAAAATCGATTGGCCTAAATATTGAACTTCCTCTTGAGCAGAAACCCAATCCCTATGTCAACGTCACTCTGAGTTTCCGATACTTCTTTGTCCGAAAGGTGATGTTTGTCAAATATTCGGTCGCCTATATCATCCTTCCAGGTGGATTTGGGACGATGGATGAATTGCTCGAATCGGTCACGCTCATTCAGACCCACAAGATCAAACCCTTTCCTGTGATTTTGGTAGGTTCCGATTACTGGAGAGGTTTTTTGGAATGGGTCGAAAACGTGGTCCTCAAGGAGGGAAAAATTTCTCCCTCCGATTTTGAAATCCTCCAACTCATGGATGAGCCCATGGAGGTCCTCAAAGCAATCAAAAAGACCATCATCTTATAAACCATTTCAATTTCGGAAGTGATGAACCCCATCGACCACATAGTAGGTCAGAAGGGTGGTCAATTCAATCAACTTTTTCTCCTCCTCTTCTGGAAGATACCCCAAGGTCTCATTCCGGCAGATAGCCTCCCACTGGCGAAGTCTTTTCCGAACCGAGTGTTTGTTAGAGCCTGAGATCCAGAGGCTGACCTGTTCGGTGAGGGGCCTTGCATATTTCCGAATTAACTTCCAAGCAGGAAGAAGATTTTTCCATCCATTTTGCGGTTTGGTAAAAAGTTCGTTCATATCGGTGAGATATTCCTGAAGTTCCTGGTCCAAAATTTCTCCGTCTAAACCCCACCACTCTGAAACGGTCTCCTCAATCTCGGTATAGGCTCCATCATGTTTTATCTCCAAATTCAGGGGTTCCTTTCCTGCGATCTCCTCCATGAGGTGGTCCACGTAGGAGAGTTTTTCCAAGGCTGTGGGCCAGTTCCGGTACTTCACCTCCCAATGAGATCGGGGATCGAGCCAGATGGCAAAGGTTTCCGCCCAATCCTCATCAGGATGCTTTTGGGCATAGTGGGGGTCTCCTAAGTAGTGAAGGTGGCGAACATAACTTTTTGACCAGGGGTTTACTCGATAAAGATACCCATCTCGGTACTTCTTATGAAAGTCGCCAAAGGTCTCTTTCCAATCTTTCCGTTGCCAAAGTTTATAGGCATAATTCACCGCATGGCCTGTTTCATGACGGAGCGTCTTCAGGATCTCCTCCTTCGTTGGGGGATCTCCCTCCAATTCTCTTAATTCTGGCATGGCCAAGTAAAAAGGAATACTGATCGAAATCTTCTTATTGACGCATCCCCATTCATTCCCAAAGTAGAAATCAGGCCAAAGAAGAATCTTTCTTGATTTCAATTCCTTCTTCAATCTCTTAAGAAGAGGTCCCATACTCTCTTCCATATTCAAATCCAGATCTGAAATCTTGGTCATTAAAAATTTTTGGTAAAGGATTTCATCCATACGCCTTAACCTCCAACGATCTCAGCCCTGAAGTGGTATCAATTTTTTCCAATGGGTAAACGGAAGGATATCAAAATTTTTTGATAAGTTTTCTTTGGAGAAAGGAATCTCCCCTCAAGAACTTATCCATAGAAAAGAAATCTATAGGAAAAGCCCTACCCGGACTTTTCGTCTGAGTAGGATTGATACAACCTCAGGTCTCAATAAATATAATACGCCGAAACCTGGAGGTCAAAAAAAAATTTTTCACAAAGTTTAAAATTAATTTTACTTTTAATTTCAATAGGTTAGGTCTTACCATTTTTGTTAATGATCCCAGGCCTTCAAAAATTCATTGGGAGCCTCTTCCTGTAAAAACAGGAAGTTTTATTGTAATATATGAATTAAAGAGAAGGTCACACTTTAGCGGTTTGAAAAAACTTTATAAAATCCCTTCCAACCTCCCCTGCCAACCGGCAGGCAGGCTTTGCCAAAGGGAGGTAAAAGGCATTCCCCCTTTGGAAAAGGGGGACTAAGGGGGATTTTATGATGATTCTTTTGATCCATTGACTAATATATCTCTTCTTTTCAAAGAACTAAATTAATACAAGAGAAGAGGATCTAATATCCCTTTTAAGAAACAATTTTCAGAAGAAAGGTTAAAAAATGGAAGTATACATCTCAGGAGTAGGAATGACGAAGTTTGGAAGATCCAACGATTCGCTTGACAAAATGATGGCTGAGGCATCAGGGTTGGCCCTCCAAGATGCCGGGTTGGAAAAGGTGGATGCTATCTACATTGGAGTCATGAATGTGGAAGAATTTATAGGGGATTCAAATTTTGCAGCCCTTTTGACCAATACTCTTCATCTCACTGGCGTTCCTTCCACTCGTGTGGAAACCGCCTCTTCCACTGGGGCCGGAGCCTTTGAGACCGCCTTTTATGCGGTGGCTTCGGGTCATATGAAGGATGTTCTGGTCCTGGCCGGAGAGAAGATGACCCACCTTCCTACTCCCAAGGTCACCCGAATCCTCTCTGAGGTGATTGACCGCTCAGAAAGGAGGTATGGTGCAACCATGCCTGCGTTGGCCGCATTGATTGCACAAAAATACGCGAAGGAATACGGCCTTTCCCTTCCCCTACTTGAAGATATCCTCGCCCAGGTGGCCATCAAAAACCACTTCAACGGTTCCCTCAATCCCATTGCCCAATTCAAAAAAAGGATTAACAAGGAGGACTATTTAAAGAGTCAGATGGTCTCCTATCCTCTCCGTCTTTATGACTGTGCGCCCATTTCGGATGGAGCCGCTGCCATGATCTTAACCTCCAGGCCTACCTCTGTGAAGGTTTCTGGAATTGGACACGCCACAGATACCATGGCAGTGAGGCATCGCCTTTCCCTCACCTCATTCCATTCAACCAAAGAGGCGGCCAGAAGGGCTTACCATATGGCCCAGATTACTCCTTTAGAAATTCAATTTGCAGAAGTTCATGACGCCTTTACCCCTTTTGAAATCATTGGGACCGAAGATTTAGGTTTTTTCCCTCCTGGCAAAGGCTGGAAAGCCTTAAAGGAAGGCCTCACTGAACTTAGAGGAAAATTACCGATCAATCCCTCGGGTGGGTTGAAATCAAGAGGACATCCTGTGGGAGCCTCTGGCCTTGCTCAACTGGTGGAGATCGTTTACCAGTTAAGAGGGGAAGCAGGGGAAGAACGGCAGCTGGAACGGGCAGAGGTGGGTTTGGCTCAAAGCATCGGAGGACTGGGGAATAATAATTTCGTCACCATCCTTGAACGAAGTGATCGGGGAAGAGTGAAGGGAGAAGGTTGGGAACCGGACTATCCTCCGGAGATCAACATCTCAGAAAAAACCTCTGAAGGACCTCCATTGGAGGGTACCGGAATACTGGAAACCTTTACCATCCTCCACTCCCCACCCCAGGGATTTCTTTCACCTCTTGCCCTTGCCTTTGTCAAAAAGAAAGATGGGGAAAGGGTGATGGCCTGTAATCCCCATTACCGATCTCCAAAGAAATTGAAAATAGGCAAAGAGGTCTTCTTAAGACCTCAGGAAGGGCTTTATGTTTTTGAGAGATTCACCTTCTGGAAACGATTGAGGCGATGGTTTAAGAGGTGATGATTTGAGCCATCTGGCCTGCATAGATGATGATATATCGCATGGTAAACCCTCCGATGAGGACAGAGGTGGTAATCACACCAGAAATCCATGGATTGTGCTCTCTCAATTCGACATGCCAGATGTAATGGGGGATCAATTCATAAACCTCCAGAGAGAGGGGAAGAAGAATCCCCACCCCGACTACAAGGGTCCAGAAGAGAAAGGTAAACTCACCTCCCATGATGAGGTGAACCGCTGCTACCGAACTTCTGGGCGAAACATATAGACCCAGGATAAATAGAAAGACTGCGATGATCGAAAAGACCATGAGAGTAAAATCAATGGAGTGAATCATAAATTTATTCGTATTAATATGGTCTCGACTCATTCCTCGAAATCCTTTTACAAAACATCCCACAAAACAGATGGACGCCGATCCGGTCATCATCGCAGAGATTAAGAATAACATCGGAAGCATGGGATTGTTCCAGAAGGGCCGGGCCGTCAGGGCTCCTAATAGGACTCCAGTGTAGATTCCAACCCCAATGGAGATCGGGATTCCAAAACCCGCGATCAGTCCTCTGATTTTAGTCAGGTTATCCCCTTTAAAACGGCTTAAAAATTTATTGGATTGAATCGCTGGAAGGATCTTAAAGTAGTCAAATCGTTCCGGAAGCCAGAGGTAAAAGTGGGCCACGCTAAAGAGAGAGAAAAACAAAAGAAGCCAAGCCCCAAGAGACATGACCGAATTGGGCTGGAAGGTAAGGAATAACTTCCAGAAGAGATGGGGTCTTTCAAGATCATAGATCAAGGCGATGATCCCCACGATCACAGGAAAGGGCGCAATATAGGCTCCAATTCTTGTGATGGTCTCATATCGCTCTCGGCCAAGAAAATAGGCGGTCGCGGAGATGATGAAAGCCCCTGCGCTGAGGCCTGCGGCAAAGAGATCCACCGCTACAATCCAATCCCAGATGATATGTATCGTCCCTTCCATGCTCGACTCCTTCATAGGGTTTATAGACCCATGACCCGATGGACGGCCCCATGGTTCATTGACCCGTCGCCGACGAGTCTTTCTAACTTCAGCCCCCTCCTATTTTAGGGACAAAGGATGGGTCTGCTTTTCCCATTGAAGCATCCCGATAGAGGACCGGAGTATCCTTCCAATAACTTAATTCAATAGGTTCCTCCAACTTTTCCTGACCACTTGTGAGATTCCAGAGTCTTTCCTGATTGCCAAAGGCTTGAGGCTTCTCCTTTGGTTTGCATCCGATCAAAAAGAATAACCCTCCAAGGATGAGCCCTTCAAATAACCTCTGGATAAATCTCCTTCTTTCCATCGCTCTCATTCTCCCATCTCTCTTTTTCTTTTAGGATGAAAAGGTTAAGAACATCGATGAGGCTGATATAAAATGAATGGGCATGGGCCTTTTCGCATGCCTCCTTGAGAAAAGGAATCCAATCGAGGTGATCCTTGATAAACCTCTCAATCGCTTCATCCTCCGCCCGTTGATAGAGATAGGACAGAAACTCGAGTTCAAGGATGAGATGATCCGGCATTCCTTTAAAGGAATCTGAAACCTCTATCCCACATTGTTGAAAGAGGGCCAAGAGGTGAAGGGCGGAATCGCCCATTAGAAACCCCTTCTCTTTTGCAAAAGGGAGAGGGCAATGAGGATCTTGGGTCCAAGACTTGTAGAAAGACTCGACTAAGGAAATCCTTTCTCTCCCTGTATCGGAAAAGAGCCGGTCATACTCCTTCTTTAACTCCCTCAAAAGGGTCTGGGGAGACCCTTCGGGCAAAAATCCCTTTAAGGTTTCGATTTCTCCTCCCCAGGATTGGACATAACTTTTAAAAAAGGAATGGAGGTGACCCTGACTGAAAAGGTTCACCCACTCCTTTATGGGAGGGCAGAAAAGAGAGGAAACCATTTCACAAAAAAGGGCTTTTCCTTGATCGGACATCCGCCTTATCCCCTCTTGTAGTAAATTCTTGGTTTGGTGTTGAGTTCCGCCTTAAATTGTTTCAACTTATGTTTAATAATATATTGGGAGATTTCGCTATGGGGATCATCCAGATCTCCAAACATGCGGACTCCGGTCATACAGGTCGTCACGCAAGCTGGCGTTTCTCCTTTTTCCACAAACTCGATGCAGAACCGACATTTTTCTATATAACCCTCCCTCTTAATGATGCGAACATTGTAGGGACAGGCAGCGATACAATACTTACACCCAATGCATTTGTTCTTATCCACCAGAACGACCCCATCCTTCCTCTTATGCGAGGCTCCGGTAGGACAGACTTTGACGCAGGGAGGGTTATCGCAGTGTTGGCATTGAACAGGCAAGAATTCCCGGGTATAGTTGGGAAAACTCCCATATTCTCGCTCTTCGAGATGATTATAGGCCTCTTTCTCCTCAAGGCTGTTCTGGTTATGACAGGCTACCCGACAGGCGTGACATCCAACACATTTGGTTTCATCAATCACCATTCCATATCGTGGCATCGCTCACCCCGTCTTCTCGGCCTTCGTGACCTGGACAATAATTTCGGAAGCCATCACGTGTCCAACCGTTGGGTCAAAATAGGTTGGAAGAAAATCATTGTAGGAGAGTCCCACATCATAGGCGGTCTTTAAATATTTAGAGAAAATCCCGTATCCACTGGGAAGCCAAACACAGGAGGGATGGATCCCTTCGGTCAGACGAACTCGAATTCTTCCTTCCCCCACCATCGATTTGAGCCTCACCCAATCCCCATCCTTCAGCCCCAATTGTTCCCCTCTTTTTTTGTTCATCCAGAGTCGGATCAAATCGTATCGATGGCTCAATGCCATGAGCACGGGTTGGTTCGCTGTCATGGAATGGGTGTGAATGGCCTGTTTTCCATGGAGCAGCCGAAAAGAATGGGGGTCCTTGGGGTCAGGAGAAACCAGAGGTTCCTCCCATCTCGGAATAGAGGGGATATTTAAACGCTCTAAGGTCTGGCAGTAAATTTCCACCTTCCCGGAAGGGGTATTCAGTTTATCAAACCCTTCCTTCCATTTCTCCCCTACAAACAGTACTCCTTTCTCTTTTAACTGCTCCAGAGTCACTCCCAAAGGTTTCAGTCGAAGCCGGTTCGCTTCTTCGATATCGAAGTTAAAATATTTTCCTACTCCCAGGTGTTTCGCCAATTCGATGATGATCTGGGTTCCGGGTCGAGTATCATAGAGGGGTTTGAGGACCTGTTGCTGAATACTGACCTGAGCCCTCTTTCCACTGTGCTTTGTATCGATCGCCTCGGTTCTTTCCAAATAGAAGGATTCTGGCAGAACATAGTGAGCAATGGATGCGGTTTCGGAAAGAACCGTATCGATAACGACCAATAAATCCAGTTTTTTATAGCCAGCGATCACTCGCTTCGGATTCGGATTGGTTCGAAGGGGATTATAATGATAAACAAACCCTGCCTTCAGTTCCCCTCGAAGGGCAAGTTCCGGGATGGCGTGGGCAATTCCATCTCCATAACTTCCTAAGGGGTATCGACCTGGAACCCCGGTCCCATCCAATTTTCCCATTTGAGGAAGATCTGGAGGAGGATGTTTCGGCTGGAGTTCTCCTAATTGAGCGGTTTTCGGGAAATAAATTCCCCCCTCCCGATTAATATTCCCGAGAAGGCTATTGGCAATCGCTAAGGCTCGAGCGGTCTGAAAGCTATTCAGATATTGGGCACCAAAGGCCCCATGATAGCCTCGGTGGATCAGGGCTTTGGGTTTGAATTGGGCTAACTCCCGGGTGATTCGAATAATGGTCTTTGCAGGAATCTCACAAACCTTCTCTGCCCACTCCGGAGGGTAATTAAAAATCTCTTCCTCTAACTGATCAAACCCTATGGTCTTCTCCCCCACAAACTTCTTATCATAGAGACCTTCTTTGACCATGATATTGATCATCGCCAGAAGCAGGGCTAAATCGGTTCCCGGTTTAATGGAGAGCCATTCATCTGCCAGGATGGCGGTTTCACTATGCCTTGGATCAACCACCACCAGTTTAGCCCCTTTGGATTTAGCCTCCACAATTTGCTTGACCTGTCCAAGATCGATTCCCCCTGCAGGATTACGCCCAATAATCAAAATATAACGAGAATTTAAAAGATCATTTGAAGGCAATTCTCCCACCGTGTAGATCCATCCTGCATTTCTTGCAGTATAGCAAGTTGACCCATGGGTGAAATAGTGAGGGCTTCCCAAGGCGTGCATCAACCTCAAAGCATAGGGATGGTTGGGTTGAGGATAATTTACCCAGAAGATACTCTGAGGACCATTCTCCATAAGAATGAGATTAATCTTCTGGGCAATCTCCTGATAGGCCTTTTCCCAGGAAATGGGTTCGAATCGATTCCCAACCCTTTTTAAGGGAGTCTTAATCCGGTCGGGATTGTAGAGGTCGTGAAGATATCCATGTCCTTTAGGACAAACGACACCCAGATTCCCATTAGCCTCGGGATTTCCCTCGATCTTCCAGAGTCTTCCATTCTTCACATAGGCAAATATCCCACACCGATTGCCACAGCCGTTGCAGAGGGTTGGGACTTTGGCAATAGGGGACTGGGTTGAAGCCTCAACCCATTTCTTAAAGGGAATAAGGCCTTCCCCAAAAGCAAGGGTTCCCACCGTGGCCCCTGTTACCTTCAAAAATCCCCGTCTGGTTAATTGAAAAATATCTTGTTCCATTCTTTAAACCAAATTGAGAGGATGGGCATCCAAAATTTTTGAATGCCCACCTTCTCTCTCCCCTTTTATCTCTCCACAGGGTAACCTGCCTTGATCCACTCTTCAAAATGGGCATCCATTAGAACCGCATTTTTATACCCCAGATCATTCAGGGTTTTTGTGGCCAATGCTGATCGGGCTGCGGTGAGGCAGTAGACATAAATTTTAGCGGTCTTATCGGGAATCTTATCCCAGATGGTGAACTCGAGTTTCCCTCTTGAGACATGGATCGCCCCAGGAAGGTGACCTGCCTTATACTCATCAGGGTCCCTCACATCCAGAATGATAGCCTTCTCCTTCTTATCAATGGCAGCCTTTACCTCTGCTGGAGTCACCTTCTTGATCTCTGCCTTTGCCTTAGCCACCCAATCTTTCACAACGGTGGCCTGCCAGGCAGGGGTCTTTGGCTTCTCCTGAGCAGTGACCAAGCCTCCCATTGAGAGAATAAATACCACCGTCAGCATCCAAATGAACATTCTCTTTTTCATCCTTTCTCACCTCCTTTCTTGTCTAATTCTGTATTCCCCAATCCAAACTCCGAAATAGTCATCACCTCTTCAAGTTGCCTCAAATTAAAGGGCTTCTCCAGATATCCCCGAATTCCTGATCTTAGTGCCTCTTGTCTCAATTTCTCGTCGTTCTGAACCGTCATCAAAATCGATATGAGATTAGGATTTTGATTCATCCATTCCCTTAACACTTCCAAACCATTACCATCCGGAAGGTGGTCTCCACAGAGGACAATATCAAAGGGGAGGGTTTTGAAAAGAGATTCTCCCTCTCTCCTTGAACTGGCAAGAAAAACCTCACAATTCCCATGACGCTCCAGAAAATAGGAGAGAGATTGACCCACCGTTTTATCTTTTTCTATGATCAATATTCTCATAAAATGATTAAGTTGCCTCTGATCACAACCTTTTAATATTCATGGAATCATTAGGAGCAAAAAAAATACCAGGTCGCTCCCTCATAAGAGGATAAAGAAGATTCTTGTAGGAATCTTTCTATAAATCCAATAAGTTATTCTCTGTCAAAAAAATTTTAAAAAAGGATTTGATGAAAAGAATAAGGGTGGGTTAAATTTGGAATGGCGTTTAAAATTAAATACCAGAAAGGGAAGGTTAAAAATAATCAATTGAAACGATTAAAAATCTTTTGATTGTCTGATCTTAGATATCCTGTCTAAAAACAGACAGCCTAAACATGACAAAGATTAACTCTTCGATTCCCTCATTAGAAAGCCCCTGTTCGTGAAATGTCCGTGAACCAGGATTGATTAATTTCCGATTGAGCGAATAGGGAATTTATTTCAACCCATACTTTGCCATTCGGTAGAGAAGGGCGGAACGAGAGATCCCGAGGATTTTGGCTGCCTGTAACTTATTCCCCTTCTTCATCTTGAGGGCCTCAAGGAGATACTGCTTTTCTATTTCATCCCATATCACTCCCTGGGGTGGGATGAAGGGCTTAAATTCCTTCCTTCCTTCAACCTCGCTTTCCTTCCTTAGGAGGAAATGAAGATGTTTTTCAAGAATCGTATCTCCTTTTTCTAAGAGAACGACCCGCTCGACTGTATTCCGAAGTTCACGGATATTTCCAAACCAGGGATAGGAGAGGAGGATCCCCTCTGCTTCTGGAGAGATATGAAAAAACCCCTTTTTAAATTGTTCGTTGAAATGGTTCATGAAGAATTTAAAAAGGGGAAGAATATCTTCCTTTCGTTCTCTTAAGGGAGGGATGGTCAATTTGATTACATTCAGTCTAAAATAGAGGTCGTCACGAAAATTTCCTTTTCTCACTTCGGATTCTAAATCTTTATTCGTTGCAGCGATGATCCGGACATCTGCCTTTTTCTTCTCAATCCCCCCAACCCTGAAGTATTCCTTCTCTTCAAGAACCCTTAAGACCTTGACCTGGGCTGAGGGAGAAAGTTCCCCCACCTCGTCCAGAAAGAGGGTCCCTTTCTCTGCGGCTTCTACCTTTCCCATCTTCCCTCTTTCCAATGCTCCGGTGAAGGCCCCTTTTTCGTAGCCAAAGAGTTCGCTTTCAAAAAGCTCTTTCGGAATTGCTCCACAATTGATTGGAATAAATGGGAAAGAAGAGCGAGGGCTTAGATAATGGATATACTCCGCCAGCAGTTCTTTCCCTGTTCCTGTTTCACCCTCGATCAGAACGGTGGTCTCTGAACCCTGGGCTACCTTCTCAGCCAGTTCCAAAACTTTTTTCATCCCTTCGCTTACCCCGATAATCCCTCCGGAACGAAACTTTTCCTGGTATTGGGTTCGGAGCCACTCCACTTCCTTCTTCAAACGAATTCGGTCAAGCCCTTTTTCTATTAACGCTTCCACCTGGGAAAGATCAAAAGGTTTGATGATAAAATCAAACGCCCCCATCTTCATGGAGTTGACCGCCATCTCAATCGATCCTTGAGCGGTCATGATGATCACAGGAATATCGGGGGCTTCCTCCTTGATTCGGCGGAGCACCTCATCTCCATTGATTCCTGGTAGCCAGTGGTCTAAAAGGACAAGGTCAGGCCTTTCCTTTTTAAATTGCTCCAATCCTTCCTCACCGCTTTGGGCGGTCAGGACCTCGTACCCTGACGTCTTTAAAGCCACCTCAAGAGAATCTCTTAAGATAGGCTCATCATCGATCACCAAGATCTTAAATTGCACTGCTCTCAACCCCCTGAAAGTGAATTGTAAAAGTGGACCCCTTTCCTTCTTCACTCTCCACCTCAAGGGTGGCCCCATGAGTCTCTAAGATTTTAAGACTAATCGAAAGGCCAAGCCCTGTCCCTTCGGATTTGGTAGTAAAGAAGGGGTCAAAAATCTTTTTTAAGTTGAATTTTGAAATCCCTACTCCGGTATCTCTGATCTCCACTCCAACCCCATTGCCCTTCTCCAGGAAGGTCCGAATGGTAAGCGTTCCCCCCTTTTCCATCGCCTGAATAGAATTGAGCATGAGATTGATCAGGACTTGCTCAATCTGATGACTATCGACCCATATCTTGGGCAAGTCTTCTGCCCTTTCAAAAACGGTCACGATACTACTCTTTTTAAATTTGGTCTGGAGAATGACCAGGCTTCTTTCGATCACTTCATTGATCTCCTCCAATTTAAAATGGGCCTCCTTGGGTTTGGCAAAATGAAGCATGTCGTCAATAATCTTTTGAATCTTTTCAATCCCTTCCTCTGTACTTTTTAGAATTTTTCTCTCTGTTTCAGAAAGATCTTTCTTTCTCAATAGGATCTGGGTATTGATCTTAATGCCGGCCAGAGGGTTTCGAAGTTCGTGGGCGACTCCAGCGGTCAACTCTCCCAATGCAGATAACCTTTCCGTCAGGGTCAGACGTTCCTCCGTCTTCTTGAGTTGGGTGATATCCTTGCAAATCCGCGTGACCCCTGTGATTCTCCCCTCCGCATCCCTCAAGGGCGAAAGCGTCATACTGGTAATGATCTCTCTTCCATCTTTGGTCTGTCGTTTCACCTCTACATTGGGAATCACCTCTCCCCTCTTCACCCTTTCCATCAACTGGTTCATCCATTTCTCTTCTTCTTCCCTCAGGGTTTCATCCTTAGGGTAGAGAAACTGGGAGACCTTTTTCCCCATGACTTCGTCCTTCGGATATCCATAAATCTTTTCCGCCCCTTCATTCCAATAAAGGACCCTTCCCTCGAAATCGACGACGGAAATTGCATCCCCTGCCTTCTCAACGATAGACTCAAGGAAGTTTTTTGTCTCAATCAGTTCCTTTTGTAGGCGAACCTTTTCAAGCATGAGGTGGTAACCTTCAACGGCCCGGTTCACGACAAATGGAAAAGCCTTGGCGCATTCGGCAGATCGATTGATGTAATCGAAGACGCCTTCCTTCATGGCCTCCATCGCCAGGCGAGGATTTCCTTCGGCTGTGACAAAGATGGTTGGAATTCCAAGACCCAACTGATGAATTCGGCGAAGCCAGTCCAACCCCTCCCCATCCGGAAGGGAGTGATCCAGCAGGAGAATATCAAACCTCTCTCTTTGAAGCCTTTCCAAACATTCCCCCCCAGAGGATACCCTCTCCATGGAGTAAACCCCTCCTGAGTCCTTTAAAGACTCCTCAACCATCTTCAAGAAAGTGGGATCTTCCTCTGCGATTAAGATACGAATCTCCCGACCCAAAAAATCTCCCTCCCTAAAAGAGAATCAGGTGTTACGTATCATAGGTGATTTTTTGATTTTTTTCAGAAATCTTCATAAAAAGATACCTCATTTTGTCCTGGTTGACAATCTCTTTCCAATATTTTTAATATGACCTATATGAGGGTTCTGATCTTCTTTCTTTTTTTATCCCTCTTTGGTCCCTCGGTTGGAAATACCACCCCAGAATCCCCTTCTCAGGTCTGGAGAGTGGGAGACCGTCGATGGACGGTGGAGGAGGAGATTCGATATGGGAAATGGGTGGAAGAGAATCTTACCGAGGATTTCTTTATTCGATACAAAATCCCTATCGATTGTGCAGATGTCCCCTATGCAGTGCGTTGGATCTACGCCAGGATGGCCAAACTTCCTGCAGCCGCCCATACAAAAAATAACCGTCTGATCGGTCACTGGTCAAAAGACTGGGGGAACCTCCCTACCCATAAAGAATGGCATAAGGATCAACGGTTCCGTAGGGCCCTTCTTTACATGCTTTCTGAGACCACGACCCGAACCCTTCCGCTTGACACCTATCCCATTCGAATCGATGCGGAGTCGGTCACTCCGGGAACACCCTTCTTCATTACCGAATCCCATTCTGGGATCGTCGCTCGAATCATCACGGATGGAAGTCATGTCCACCCGGTCCAAACCTGGGAATCCACCTACCCTGCAAAGATTCAAAAATTGAATCAGAGAAACTTTCTTTCCACCCGACCTGAATCCACCACCTATTCAGGCCTGGTTAAATTTCGCTGGCCAATTTATGAGAGTGGTGAGTGGAGATACCTTCCTCCGAAGAAGCACCCCTTCTATTCCGAAGAACAATATTCTTCCCATTTCTACGAAGGCTCAATCGATTATGCAGAGGCAGTAGCCAGAAGAATCGATCCCAGTCAGTATGATCCCCAGGAGAGGTTGGAAAAACTTCTTGAGACCATTGCCAATTATCTGAGGGAGAGAATTCCCATCGTTCTGGCGGGCTACCGGCGGTGTCAAAGGGGAGGGTGCCGCGAAGGCTCAGAGCTGTGGGAGATCTACAGCACCCCAGGGCGGGATGGCTTCATCATACTCTTAATGGATTATCTCCAACAGTTTGTTGAATTGAATCAACTGGACAAAGAGAGATTGAAAGAGAGGATGGAGGCGATCTACCTTCCCATCTCCCGGGACCGTTTGGTGACGCTCTACCATATCTATCAGAACTACCTCTGGCTTTCCCCTCATCCAGAGGATTCCATTGAGGCTCGCTGGGGGTTGAAAAAGTGTGAAATGATCCTTTCAAAAATAAGGACAACGGAAAGTTCGATTCGCTTTATTGAGAGAACCTATCGAAGGAGAGACCCTAAATATGCGGATTTCGCGATCTCCCAGCAGAGGGAGATTCTAAAAAGATTAACCCAGGCATGGGAAAACTCCCAGTGTGAGGAAATCGGAGGAAGATCCATCCAAAGAGTTAAGGGAAAGAAATAAGGACTAAGGTTTTTTCCTCTCTAAGAGCTCCTTGATCTTAGAAAGGAGGATCTCTGCATCAAACGGTTTAGAAACAAAGGCATCCGCCCCCACCTCCTTTCCCAACTTTTGGATCTCCTGCGGCGTTCTCCCTGAGGAGATAAGAATAGGGATGGAACGATATCGGGGGTCTGATTTTAGAAGTTGACACACCTTATATCCGTTCATCTTGGGAAGCATGATGTCTAGAAGGATCAGATGAGGGTTCTCCTTGCGTGCCTTCTCCAATCCCTCCTCGCCATCCCCTGCGGTAATCACTTCATAGTGGTTGGCCTCCAATCTCATCTTCAACATATTCGAGATAACCGATTGATCCTCAACGATCAGAATCTTCTTCTTCGGCTTTGCCTTTTCCTTGGAGGGAAGGGAGTCACCAGAAAAATGGGCTTGGGTCAGACGAACGATCTCATCCCAGGATTCTTTGGATAATTCTTCAATTGATTGGATGAGACCATCTACACTCTTCTTTCCATTGAAGAGAATCTCTTTCTGCTTTTCGTTCAATCTCCCGGGAATCTCATCTAAGGTCAAAGAAAGGCTCTCCTTAATCACCGCCAGGGGAGTACGAATAATATGAGAAATCATCCCCATCAGTTCATAGGTGAGGATCTCCATCGCAGGTCTTTGTGGAGACTCCTTTTCCAACGCCTGTTCTTCCTCTTTCACCTGGAGCCTCTCTTTCACCCTTAACAGTTCTTCTTCCTTTTCAAGGAGTTCTGCCTTGATACACCTCAGTTCCTCCTCCTTTTCTTCAAGTTGGGCCTTTATCCCCTCCAATTCTTTCTCTTTCTTAAAAAGCTCCATTTTTGCTCCAGCCACTTCCTTCTCCTTTGCAGAGAGGAGGGGATGGATCATGGGGATCAAACGCGATGAGGTTAAAGACTCTCCAATGAGTTTATTCAACTGCTCGGTGGATTTTAAGGTATGTCTCAAAAGGTTATAACAGTTTTCACAATTCGAACCCACCAGGTTCTCTAAGATAATATTGGCCCCTTCCCGGATGACCATGATCTCATTCCTAAGATCATGTCTGATCGAAGAAAGATAGGCTTCAATCTTTTCTTCTTCTCTCATCTCATCTCCCTCCATGGGAAATCTCAATCAGGGTCTTTTGACAGGCCCTTAAGAGAAATTCCACATTAAAGTCTTCACAGAACCCTATGGGTTCGTCTTTGGATCTTTTTTCCAAAAGCCGAATGGTATTTTGGAACTCTCGGGTGGCTTCCTTGACCCTTCCCTGATAGAGGTAGATCGTTCCAAGATTGAAATAGGCCAGAGGGGAGTCGGGGTTCACATAGAGGACCCTCCTGAAATGGGATTCAGCCTCTAAGAGATTCCCTATTTTATAGGATAAGATCCCCAAGAGATAATAAGCCTCCCCGTTAAGGTTATCCTCAGTGATGATCTTAGAGAGGACTTCATAGGCCTCCTGATATTTCGCCTCATTGGCCAAACGGGTGGCAAGGGAAAAATAGGATTGAACGTTCTCAATGTTTGGTTTACCCGACACCCCATGAGGGATATCCTCTCGGGGTTGGGCAGGGAGGGGATCTTTTTTCTGGCCTATCTCTGAACCAAATTCCAGGGAATGAGAGGGAGGGGAAGCATTGAAACTTCCCTCCGGGAGAACCATGATTGGCCTTCCTCCCACCTTATGATCCCGCTGCCTTCTCTTCCTAAAGATAAAAGTGTGGGGGAACTCAATGCTTTCAAATTGGTCGGTGATCTGCCATAATGTCTCCGCATGCCCAAGAAAGAGATAGCCTTCTGGGGATAGACAATGAAAAAAGTTTTCAATGACCTTTTGGGTTTTCTGTGGGTCAAAATAGATCAAGACGTTCCGACAAAAAAGAATATCGACATCTCTCATCCTTTTGTCCAGAAAGGGATCCTTGACCAGATTATGATATTCAAATTGGACCGCCCCTTTAATCTCAGGATTGAGATCGTAATATGAATCTTGGAGTTTAAAATATTTCAAGCGATCATCTTTTGGAATTTGGACGAGATTCTTTTCACCATAAACTCCTTTCCGGGCATGGGCTAAGGCATTTCTGTTAATGTCTGTGGCTAAAATGGAGATATCCCATTCGGATGGGAAGGGCAGACTCTCCCTCAATACGATGGCAATGGAATAGGCTTCATCCCCGGTGGAACATCCTGCAGACCAGCAGCGGATCTTCCTTTCTTTGAGTCTTTCTTTCCTCCAAATAATCTCTGGCAAGACAAACTGCTTGAGGACATCAAACTGCGCCGGATTTCTAAAGAAGTGGGTTTCGGTGTTCGTGATGAGGTCAATGAGTTGCTGGAACTCGAAAGGCCCTTGAGGGGAATTCTTCAAGAAATGGTAGTATTCTTGGTAAGACCCTAAATGCCTCTTCTGTAGACGTTTCCAGAGGGCAAAATGTAAGGTTTGACTCCGGCTCTCTTCGAATTGGATCCCGCATCCCTCCCTAACAAGTTTTTGAAAGAGGGCAAACTCCTTAGAAGATAGGGGCAACATGGGTTTCACCATTTTCCTCTCTATGATTGCGAGTCCTCTTTTTTCCAAACGATCGGTCCTAAGTTTAAAATGGGGATAACCCTTTCCCCGATCCTGGCCATTCCTGAAATGAGTTTTGTATCCAATCCTCCTAAAAGGAGTGGAGGGAGGGGTCTGATCGCTTCGGAGGGCAAGGAAATGATTTCTTTGAACCCCTCAACGAGGATTCCGAAAACCATCCGGTTGATCTTACAGAGGATAACCTTTTGATCAGACCCATCATCCTTCTTGGGAAGTTGAAGCCTCTTGCGTAAATTGATCAAGGCAATGAGGTGGCCTCTGAGATGGATCACCCCTTCAATAAACTCCGGAGCCTTTGGCAGCCGGTAGATCTCCTTTAACCTTAAGACCTCGCGAATAAGGGAAAGATCTAATCCAAATTCCTGATTGGAGACCGAAAAGATCAAGACCTGTCTTTCCTTCCCTTTCTCTAAAAGTGGTCCTTGGGGTTTCTGATCCAATGAGGTTTCTTGAAAAGTCTTCATCTAATCCACCATCAAAAGGAGCTCTTCAGAAATCCTTTCAGGAGGTAACACTTTGTCAACCACCCCTAATTCAATCGCAGCATGGGGCATCCCAAAAACCACACAACTCTTCTCATCCTGAGCGATGGTCTTTCCCTGGTTCTGTTTGATAGCCTTCAGTCCAATCACGCCATCCCTCCCCATGCCCGTGAGGATGATCCCGATACTCTCCCTTCCATATATCCTGGCCACTGATTCGAGGAGCACGTCCCCTGAGGGCCTATGACCATTTTCAGCGGTCTCGCTTGAGAGGGAGATTCTGCCTCCCTCTTTTACTCTCATTTGAAGATTTTCAGGTGCGATGTAGGCCACTCCAGATCGGATCTCCTCTAAATCCTCTGCAATTTTTACCTTGACCCGACATTCTTTATCGAGCCATTGGACCAACCCTGAGAGAAAACCAGTGGCAATATGTTGGACAATTACGATTCCATACGGGAAATTTTGGGGAAGGGGTTTGAGAACCCTCAGTAATGCCTGGGGACCTCCGGTTGAGGCCACCATCGCAACGATCTTATGGGAGGAAGGTTTTCTCGTTTTCCTGCTCGTCGAGAGAAGGATTTCCCTTCGTTCCTCCCCTGGACTCCGATAGGGCATCACCTTTTTCTGGGTCAGTTGTTTTACCTTTTCAATCAAGATTTCTCCGGAGTTCATCTCCTCCTTGAGCACGAGTTCACTCTTATCCATCACATCCAGGGCCCCATAGGAGATTGCCCGAAATACCTTTTCCATTCCCTTTTTAAAGACCGAAGAGGAGAGGATAAGAATGGGAGTGGGATGGGAGGACATGATCTGTTTGATGGCCTCTAGCCCATCCATGATGGGCATCTCCATATCCATGGTGATGAGATCGGGCTGGACATGGGGAACGAGTTCTACGGCTTCCTTTCCATTGGTAGCAATGGCAGTGACCATAATCTGTGGGTCCCCATTCAGAAGAGTGGTCAAGACCTTGCACATCAGGATCGAATCTTCCACTACTAATACCCGGAGCAATCTCTTAGCGAGTGAGTTCATATCAACCAATGAGTCGCTCAACGATCTCCAACAGGTTGGCTTGGTCAAAATGGCTCTTTACCAAGTAAGCCGCTGCCCCTACCTCCATCCCCCGGCGTTTGTCCTCCTCCTTCTGCATGGCCGTGAGCATTACCACAGGGATCCTCTTGTAGGCTTCATTACTTTTCAATGCCTTGCAGAGTTCAAACCCATCCATTCTGGGCATCTCGATATCGCTGAGGATGAGGTCATAGGATTCCATAGCAAGCCGGTTGAGTGCATCCAATCCATCCACAGCCGTATCCACCCAATAACCTTTATTTTCCAGAATACTCCTTTCCAATTCTCGTGTTGAGAAGGCATCCTCCACCACAAGGATCCTGCCCTTTTTCGGTTTTTGATTGATCGATTCCACCCGGATTTTTGGTATCGGGAGGGAAAAAGGGCTATGTTTCAGAAGATCCTCTACATCCAATACCACAATCACTTCCCCATTAGACATGATCACAGCGCCGCTGACATACTTCACCTTGCCCAGAAACCTTCCTAAACTTTTTATAAATACCTCTTCTTCGCCAACGATCTCATCGACGATGAAACCGATCTGTCGTTGAGGATCTCCTACGAGGACAACCCATAAGAGGGGGTTCTTCCTCCTTTCATCAATAGAGGATCTGATGCCAAGGACATCGCTTAAGGGAAGAAGGGAGATGATATGTCCTCGGAGAGAGAAGGCCATCCTTCCTTCAATGGTGGAGATCTCTTTTTGATCCACTCGAAGACATTCATTCACAGAGGGGATGGGAAAGGCAAAAACCATCCCTTTCACCTTGACGAAAAGCACTTGAATGATGGCGATGGATAAAGGGAGTATCAACCTGAAAGTGGTTCCCTTATGCCTCTGGGTGTTTACCATCACCCGTCCCTTCAATTCGCTGACCTCTCTCAAGACGATATCCAATCCTAATCCCCGTCCAGAGATTTCCGTTACCTTTTGGCTTGTCGAGTAACCACTTAAAAAAATGAGATTTAAAATGTCTTGATCAGTCATCCTCAAAAGGTCTCTCTCTGAAACCAACCCCCTTTTCAGGACGTTCTGCTTCACCTCTTCAAGGTCTATCCCTTTCCCATCATCCTCCACGGAGATGACTACATGGTCCCCTTCGTTGAAGGCTGAGAGTTTAATCGTTCCCTGAGTGGGTTTCCCCTGCCTCTTTCTCTCCTCTGGGGTTTCAATCCCGTGATCAATAGAGTTTCGAAGCAGGTGGATGAGCGAGCTCTTTATCCTCTCAAGGACTTTTTTGTCCAATTCAGTCTCCTCTCCTGAAATTTCGAGGCAAATCTCTTTTCCTTGTTGAAAGGCAATATCCCTGACCATTCTCGGAAATCTATCAAAGAGGGTGGAGAGGGGTAACATCTTGACCCTTTTGATCTTGGATTGAAGCTGATCAATAATCGGGTCTAGTTGGAAGGCCTCTGAGGAGACCTGATCATATAATTTCTGAGTCCGTTCTCTCAATCTCTCCATTATCGCATCGCATTGGCTAAAACACTTGAGCACCTCCCCATCCTGCATCCCGAGTTCTTTTTTGATCAATTCCCCTAAGTTTGAAATTGTCTTTTGCGCCTCTTTGGTCAATTTCGAAATCCTCTTGGTTTGAAGGATCTTTGCAGGGGAGTTCATCCTCTGAATGACCACCTCTCCCACGAGGTAGAGGAGTTCATCGACTCTGCTTAAGGGAATCCGGAGATATTCCTCCTTTAAACCGAGTGGGGGGACGTTTTCCTGAGTGAGAGAGAGTGCGGGATCAGGTTTGGGTTTTAACCTTCGGGGATCCTCCCCCTTTGAAAGAGAGGTTTCGAGGGCCTTACAAATCCCTGAGAAATTGGCAGAAACCTTCTCACCACTTAGAAGACCCTCAAGAAGGATTCGGACAGCATCCAACCCTTTGAATATCTGCTCAGCCCTATGAGAATCGAAAGAGATCTTCTTCTCCCTAATTGCCTCGAAGATATCCTCAATCCGGTGGGCGATATCCTGAATTTCGGAAAAACCAAATGCCCGTGCCGATCCCTTGAGAGTATGGACTTCCCTTGACAAATCCTTAAGGAGATCTAAATCCTCAGGCCTCTTTTCTAATTCTATAAGCCCTTTCTCCAATTGGGTGAGATGTTCTTCAGTCTCTGTCTTGAAGATGGCCATCAAATCCTTTAACTCAGACATAAACCTCCTCTCTTCTTTCCTCTCCTTTTTCTCCTCTCATGGATTCTGCGATCGCTCCCTTTAACTCTTCTGCCAATCGGCTCAACTGAATTGCGGATTCTGCCATTTGTCGAGTAGAAGCAGCAAACTGCTTCGTGATTGAATCAATCTCTCTCATGGCCTGGACGACCTGTTCCGAGGCAATTTTCTGCTGTTGGGTTGCAATGGAGATCTCTTTGGAGGATTTGGCGGTCTCCTTCATCATCTCAAGTCCCTTTTCGACCCAACGGGTAAGCCCCTCCATGCTCATGATGGATGCATTCGTTTCCCCTTGGATCTCGTGAATGATCTGGCGAATTTCCTCTGTGGATTCTGAAGACCGTTCAGCCAGCTTTCTCACCTCTTGGGCAACAACAGCAAACCCCCTCCCTACCTCCCCTGCTCTGGCTGCCTCAATGGCAGCATTGAGAGCAAGGAGGTTGGTCTGATCCGCAATATCATCGATCAACTTCGTGATATGGCCAATCGATTGAGACTTCTCCCCTAAGGAAAGAATCTTTCGTGCGGTCTCATTCACCTTTCGGTTCATCTCCTCGATGCCTGAAAGGGTCTCCCCAGCTAACCTGGCCACATTCTCTGCATTTTTGGCAATATGGGTCGCCGTGGTGTTTAGCTCTTCAATCGTGGCCGTCACCTCGCTCACCCCGGAGGACTGTTGGGCTGCCCCTGTCGCCTGCTCTTCAGAGGCAGCACGAATCTGAGAGGAAGAGGTACTGACTTGAAGGATGGCGTTCTGAAGATGTTCCACCATCTTTTTCATTTCTTTATAGAGGTGGGCATTTTCGATCGCACTGGCGATCTGTCTTCCAACACTCTCAGCAAGCCTTATATGAGTCTCCGTAAAGACTTTGGATCTGAGCGATTGGAGGTGTAAAATCCCAATCACTTGATCCTTGGAGATTAGAGGAACGGCCATCATTGAACGAAGCCCCATTCGAAAATGTCTCATAAAGTTTGGAGAACTTAAAGCCACCTCGGTTTCATTCTCCGGTAGAAAGAGAAAACTCGATCGTCTAATGACGATCCTCTCCCTCAAAAGATCATCCAAAGGGAGGACACTTCCTGGAGGGATGTCTCCAACATTCATCCCAGAAGAATAGGCAATGGTGACCGATTTTTTATCAGGATTGATCAGATTGATTGAAATCCGATCAAAGGGAATGATTTTTTGAACCTCCTCAGCAAATCGGCCATAGACCTCTTCGATATTGAGTGTGGAACTGATAATTCGGCCAATCTCAGCAAGGGTGGCATTCTCTTGGGCTAACCTTCTTGCCGCCTCCTCACTTCTCTGGAGAGCCTCTTCTGCCTGTTTTCGCCCCGTGATGTCCTTGATCGTTCCCTTGTAGCCGATGATATTCCCTTCGGAATCCCTCATCGTATTGACCGTCAGCAGGGCATCGATTTTAGTGCCATCCTTCTTTTTCAAATTCAACTCCATGTCCTTAACAAAATTCTGTCTGGCCATGACCTGTTTAAACCGTTCTCGATCCTCTGGATTGAAATAGGTCTGAGAGACAGGGACCTTCATCAATTCTTCCCTGCTTTCATATCCAAAAAGCTCCATCAAGGCGTCGTTGAAGTCAACGAATTTCCCTTCGATGGTCGTTATGAACATAGGTTCTTTGGATTCATTAAAGAGAGTTCGATACCGTTTCTCCGATTCTCGGAGGGCCTCCTCTATTCTCTTATGCTCTGTGACATCCCGAATGATCCCCCTGAACCCAGTGGGTTTACCTGCCTTATCCTTGATTAAGGAGATGGAGGCTTCAATACTCCTCTTGGTCCCATCTTTTCGGACGACTTCATATTCACATCTTTTTATAGGCTCCCCGGTGCGAAAGACCTGGTTGTAGACCTGAAAAATCCTTTTAGCCACCTCAGGTTCCATATATTGTCGGTCATTCATGCCCATCAGTTCCTCTTTCGAATATCCGAATATTCTGCACATGGGTCCATTCACAAAGGTGAAGTTTCCTTTAAGGTCTATTTCATATAAGCCGTCCTCGATGTTTTCGAAGAATTCCCGGTATCGAAGCCTTTCTAAGGCATGCCGATTTCTCCAACTCGAAAATAATCCTGTGCTAAACATCCTGACCTCCTTGGGATTAATGATTCAGCACTCCCATCTTGAATTGGGTGTTATCTCATTAAGGTCTCCCCTTTTCAAGAATCCTTTCTATATTGAAGAGACCAACTATTTTCTTTTCCCATCTTAGTAGGCCCTTTAAATATTCTTTTCCTTCTGATGGGAAACTTTGGCAAAGGGGTTCAATCTTCTTTATGGGAAACTCAATCGTCTCCACCACTTCATCCACGAGAAGACCTATCTCCTGTCCTTCGACCTCCACGGCTATAATTCTACTGTTCTGGGAATCCCCTTCCTCGTGAAGGCCCAAAATAGGCTTTAAGTCGAGGATGGGTAGAATCCTACCCCTCAGATTGATGATTCCCAAAATCCATTCAGGAAGTGAGGGGACAAAGGTAATCTTTGGCCTTTTCAGGATTCCCCTCACGTTGGACAGATCAATCCCATACCATTCCTTAAAGACCCTAAAAAGGATGAGCGGTAGGGTTTCCTCCCTCTCTTCTTTCCTTTCGTAAAGGTCTTCTCCTTTTGAGAGAATCTCTTCCATGGTTTCCGAGATCTCTTCTTCCCATTGGAGTGGAAGATCGTTTTTCATCTCTTTTCCCTATCAAATTTGACAAACCCCATCAGCGTAAACGGTTCTATCTTTTTTTCAGGAATTCTTTGATCCTTTCCACCAAGACCCTGCCCTCCAAAGGCAACCCGATATAACCATCTGCACCGGTCTCTTGGGCCAACTGCGATAATTTTTCCTCATCCTGTGCGGAGATAAACACAATCGACGTCCCCCTTAGATGCCCCTCTTTTCTCAAGATTCGGCATACCTCATCTCCGTTCATTCCTGGAAGCCTATAGTCCAATAGGATTAATTGATAATCCTCTTTTCTCGTTCGATCGATTCCTTCTTCGCCCGTCTCAGTAAAGTCCACTAAAAATCCCGCCGCCTCAAGCCTAAATTTCAAGAGGGCATTGATTGAAGGACTATCCTGAATGATCAGTATCTTTCCCATCTCTCTTATCGCTTGATGAAGTATTTTCCAATGTCGATATAATATCTGTTTGGATCCAAGGTTTTGACGATGCTTCGCCGATATCCTCCAAGAGCATCCTTCTCTGTCAGATCCGCAAATTCCAACCTTCCCTTCCCGTGCTTCTCCTTTTCGACCAATAGGACCAAGGGACGGTCGATATATTGAGGATTTGGATTGGTTTTATAAACCACCCCTAATTCGCGTGTATTGAGGAGGACCAGGGATCCAATGGGGTAAATGCCTATAATTCCTATAAATACCTTAAGAAGGAGAGGATCGAAATGGGTTTCCCTTTCCTTCATCATGATGGCCAGGGCCTGCTCTGGGGTATAAGGGATTTTCTTATAAATTCGTGGAGTGGTCATCGCATCGTAGCAATCTGCAATATGGATAATTCGTCCAAAAAGGCTCACCCTTTTCTTCCGAAAGAGTTTTGGATACCCAGAAAGGTTGTTCTGGAGGTGATGGTCGAAGACCCCGATGACCATTCTTGGGTTGATCTCGCCCAACTGCTTCAAGTTGAGAATGGCCTCGACTCCCATCAGGGGATGTCTCTTGATCACCCCCCATTCCTCATCATCCAGCGAGGCAGGTTTATTTAAAATCTCCTTTGGGATTTTTGATTTTCCAATATCATGGAGTAAGGCCGTAATCCCCAATTCGGTCAGGAGGCTCCGGGAAAATCCCAATCGCTTCCCAATGGTGAGGGAATAGATGGAGACATTCACCGAGTGGTTAAAGGTATATTCATCGTAGTTCTTAATGCTCGCCATTCCAAGGAGAATCGATTCATCCTCAACCACCAATTGAACCGCTTTTTGAGCCAGTCGTTTTAACCGCCTCACATCGGCAGACTGCTTTCCCTGAATGTTACGGACTACCTCTTTGACTGTGCCGATCGTTTCGAAGAAAACCTTCTGCGCCACCTCCCGAAAGTCCTCTCTTCGGGTGAGGACCATTCCCTCCTCTGCCTCCAACACCTCCAGAGGACGGGCTTCAATGGTCAAGATGCCACGGCAGAATAAGATTTCATTGAGGGTCCTTGCATTTTCCTCACAGCCTTCTTCCAAATTCATCAAGGCGTACACAAATTCTTTAAGAATTCCTTCATCCGCCGTTCCTTTAAAAATCACTTCTCCAATCAACCTCTTCTTCCACTGGGTCAAAAGATATTTGAAACTGGTAAATCCTTCCACAGAATACCTGAGACGTTGGTCGTTGAGGAAGAGCTCATCCTTCATAATTTTGAGCGAGAAGCTTCCCTCCCTTTGAATGACCGCATTAATGGTTTGGAGCGACTCTTTAATAAACTGGCTGAGGGCGACATTTTTTGAATCGTAAATCTGAGAAATCTTCATCAAGACATGAAATTTGGTAACCAGGCTATTCCCCAATCGGGAGAGATCTGAGTTCATCTCTTCTATTGGTCTCATCGTTCTTTTTGGGATTCCTTCCGCTAACCCACTCATTCTCTCTTCCCCTCTTAATGGATGGGCTGTTCGACTGACCTTTTACTCGCCTCAATCATTCTTAACGCATTGGAGGCACAGAGCCGCATCTCATTCCATTTCTCTCTCTGAAACCATCTCCGTTTCTTTGAAATTTTCTTCAAGGTGGGAATGATCTCTTCCGAGCCTGTCTCAGCCAAAGCCTTGAAGAAAGAGGCCTTCTCTTCATAACCCCTTTTATAAAAATCTTCGGAGAGGATGATCTCCATCAGGGGTTGGGTTGCCCCTTGTTTGGCGACTCTGGCAAAAAGGATGGAGGCCTTTGCCCTGATCCCCGGAGAAGGATCCTTCAATAATTTAGAAATCAGGTCCTTTCCCTTCTCTCCAAATTTATTAAGAACCTGAAGCAACTCCTCCCGGACCTTTTGATCTCTGTGGTGAATAAGAGCCTCCAGATATTTCAACGTAGAAGGATGTTTTATCTTTCCTAGGATATAGAGGAGATGAGAGATCAAAAATGGATTGGGATCTTTCAAGTAATTCACTAAGGGGTGAATCTCTTCTTTGGAAAGTTCAACCAGAACGTCACAGATCGCCTTCCTCCATCTCCCTGACTCCAATTCTCCAAGGAGTTTACAGAGAGGATCAATGGCCTGTTTCTTAAGAAAGGGGAGATACTGGAGGATCGAATCTGGATTCACTTCTCCATCGCTTTTCATGGCCTTGCCTAAAAGTTCGATCGACTGGGGAGTGGAAGAGGCATCGAGAATCCGAAGGATGGCGAAGATCTGTTTGTCTTTTAACACCATCGACTCCATCGTCTCATTGAGATATCTTAAGATCGTCACTACCTTTCCGATCTCCTTCTGCTCGAGCAGGGAGTGGATGAGACGCTCGAAGTAAGAGATCATATTCTCATAGGCATCCACATCTTCACCCAGATGGAGAAGGATTTCGATGAGGTTATTGATCAAGACAAAGAGATACTCAGGCCTTTGCTCCTCTTCAACTTCTTGCCAGAGCTCCTCCATCTCCTCCGGAGTGAGCATGCAGGCTTGAGCAAGGGATTGCCCTGGAGAAGGGTTAAGCAATTGCCTCAATCCCTCTCCCTCTTCATTCGCCTCCGGTCTAACCCCCTTCTCTAACATCCCATCTCTTAACCCATCTCCAGTAAACCCTTTATACTCTGAGCCTTTAATCAAGTCCTCCCAAGTGGCAGGGACAAAGATTCCACTTCCGCCCAAGAAATCATCCACTGTGGTAAAGGAGATGTGAGAAAAATCTTTTTCCCAGAGAAGGGTGACCAGGTCGTCCTCCATTCGATTCACATGTTCTCCTTTCCTCACCACGTGGAGGAAATCGAGAATTTCCCTAAACTCCAGTCCTCTTGAAAACCGAATTTCACGAATCCCATCTTTAAAGAATAGAAAGGCCAGGCTCTCCTTCACATCCTGACTCTCATAAACCACTTTCCCTTGGGAGAAGAGTCTATGTTCTCCAACCTGTAGGGTGAACGAGTCAAATTCTTTGAAGTATTGTTCAAAGTCCTTTCTCAGACGCTCTAAAAATTTCGAAAGGATGGGGTGTCCTGTTTCATAAAGCCGAAAAGCCTTGACGGTCTGAAGGAAACTCTGAATCAACCCCCGGGTAGATTTCACTCCCTCTTCAAGAACCTTCTCTTCAAAATTGTCGACCTTCTCTTCTGATTTCCTCACCAGGTAACACTCCTATTTGGATCTAGTTATTCGAATTCTCCCCCTTTAGGAATCGGTCCAATTCTGACTTTAGAACCTTCCAGCCCCTTCCTGCTTTTGTCCCTTTGATTCTTCCCTCATAGAGATACTTTAAATAAGTCGGTCTTGAAATTCTTAGATAATGACAGGCTTCCTGAGTTGTCATGACTACGTCTTCTCTCTCATTTATCATCGTTTTCCACCATTTGTATCAGACTTTACAGAGATTGACTGCATTTTCTATACCAAAAAAACAGAAATGATTTAATTAATTAATTTTTAAAGAGTTTTTTTATTAAAACCCTTTTATGAATTAAAAAATAATGACAATTTTTGTCTCCAAATCGTTAAAAATATCATGGTGATATGATAATTTTTTAGTTAAAATGGAGGAGAATCCTGATAAATTCAGATGGGAGGAGAGAATGAAAAAACAATCCAATCAAAAAAGAGTAAAAGAGATCATTAAAACCCTTTCAAAGGAGATTCCTGATGCCACCATCGCACTAAAATTCTCCAATCCCCTTGAACTTCTCATTGCGACCATTCTTTCTGCCCAATGCACCGATGTCAAAGTCAACCAGGTCACTCAAACCCTCTTTAAAAAGTACCGAACCGCAAAAGACTATTTGAAAGTTCGGTTAGAAGAATTAGAAGAGGACATTCGTCCCACCGGGTTTTACCGGAATAAAGCAAAATCGATTCAAAAGTGCTGTCAAGAATTGGTGTCCCGATTTGGAGGAGAGGTCCCTAAAACCATGGAGGAGTTAGAGAGCCTGCCCGGGGTGGGGCGAAAAACAGCCAATGTCCTCCTTGGCAATGCCTTTGGAATTCCTGGAATTCCAGTGGATACCCATGTGCATCGGGTCAGTCAGAGGATTGGTCTGACCCAAAAGGATGATCCAACAAAGATTGAGTTTGATCTGATGGAAATCGTTCCCAAGGAAGAATGGACCCATTTCTCAAACCTCCTCATCTGGCATGGGAGAAGAACCTGTATGGCAAAAAAACCCCTCTGTGGGCAGTGTTCGATTCGAAAATGGTGCGACTATGGATCCAAGTCAAACCCCAATAACCAAATCCCAAGCCTCAAATAATCACAAAATTTCAACAACCAAAATTTTGGATATGGGTGATTGGAATTTATTTGAGTATGGGTGCTTGGTGTTTGGAATTTGAAAGATATGCATTTGACAGAGTCCCTGAGAGAGAAGCTATTTTTAATAGAGGAAGTGATCAACTTCCCCACGTCCCTCATCTCCCATAAAAATTACCAATGGGAGAATCTCACCCTTGTCCCCTATTCCAATTTAACCGGTGCTGTTCAGTCCTTGGTTGAGAATGGTCGTAACGTAACGATTGTGACGGGATTCTTTGTCCCTGGGGGCGAACCCCCTGCCACAGAAACCGATGGTCCACCTGGGGCGCTCATCCTCGCAGAAGGGCTGAACGATTTGGGGATGGAGGTTTCCCTCCTTTCTGACCAGTATTCGCTTCCAACGCTCAGGGCAGGAATGCATGCACTTAATCTCTCAGAAAAAAAGATCCCGATCACCTGCTTTCCCATCGAGTATTCAGACCAACCTTCTATCAACGGGTTGGACCATGAAGAAAGGAGCAGTCCTCTATCGACCCAATTTGTAGAGGAATTCTTCAATGGCCCAATGGGCAAAGACCTCACCCACCTCATCTACATCGAAAGGGTGGGGCCAAACCATACCCTTGAATCTTTTCTTGCTCAGGAGAGAAATGAACCGCCTCCCTTAGAAGAATTTAATTCCATTCTCCCCCCTTCCATCAGAAACCGATGTTTCAATTCCCGTTTGGAAGACATCACCCGGTTTACCGCTAAAACCCACCTCCTTCTTGAATTTCAAAAGAGATGGGGTATCTCCCTGAAAAGTATCGGCATAGGGGATAGAGGCAATGAGATTGGAGCGGGGAAAATACCCTGGGAAGTTTTTAAAAAAAATTCTCTCACTCCCCGTGAGGCTGTTTTTTGCTGCCGGATAAAAACCGATTACTTTATCTCCTGTGGAATCTCCAATTGGGGAGGATATGCCTTGCTCACAGGCGTAGCCCTGGTCTTGGGAAGACTTGATCTTTTAAAAAAAATTACGTCTCATCGGGAGAGAATGGTCTTAGATTATTTGATCCATCACGGCCCTGCAGTGGATGGAATGACCTTGAAGCAAGAGCACTCGGTTGATGGAATTGATTTTTCGGACTATATGAAATTGATTGGAAGGATAAAAGAAATCGCTTTGGAATAAATAAGGGATTCTCCCTTCTGGGTCTTAAGAAGGAAATCCAAAATGATTCCCCTTTCCCTAAAAATGTGATATGAAAGATTTACCCTGTGATGGAGGCTTGTACTGTGAAATCTTATTTTGATCTATATCATAAAAAAACACCCCTCTCGGAAAGTCTCTTTAGAAGGGCGAAGGCCATAATGCCAGGGGGGGTCTCCCATAACATTCACTACTTTTCCCCCTATCCTTTCTTTATCAAAAATGGTGAGGGGTCAAAAATTCGGGATGTGGATGGAAATGAGTATATTGACCTCTGGATGGGTCATTATACCCATATCCTGGGTCATCAACCAACGATTATCCAGGAGGCAATAGAAAAGCAGTTGAGAGATGGAATTCACTGGGGGATCATCTTTGAAAAACAGATAGAGTGGGCCGAATTAATTTCTGAATTGGTTCCATCTGCAGAAATGGTAAGATTTTGTTGTTCGGGCACGGAGGCGACCATGTATGCCGTTCGTCTTGCAAGGGCCTTCACAGGGAAAAAAACGGTTCTCAAGATTGCAGGAGGATGGCATGGAGGAAATTCCGATCTCACCATAGGGATTAAAATGCCATATGAAAGGGAGGAAAGCCTTGGTCTTCTGCCTGAAGTTCAAAAATATACCAAGGTGATTCCATTTAACGACCTTCAGGGCTCCCTGGAAATCATTGAACAGCATAGGGAGGACTTGGCCGGAATCATCCTTGAGCCTGTGGTGGGCGAAGGTGGATTCGCGCCTGCAACTCTTGAATACCTTCAGATGCTTCGGAGAGAGACCCAAAGGCTCGGGGCCCTCTTGATCTTCGATGAGGTGATTTCGGGCTTTCGGGTTGCCTTAGGAGGGGCTCAGGAGAGATGGGGGGTCCTTCCTGACCTTACCACCCTTGGAAAGATTGCAGGAGGGGGATTTCCAGTTGGGGCTCTGGTGGGGAAAAGAGAGATCTTGGAAAAGACTTCACCTGAAAGAAAGAGCCAGAAGTGGGAAAGAATTCTGATCGGGGGAGGAACCTTTTCGGCTCACCCCTTAACCGTCTCGGCAGGGCTTGCCATGCTAAGATATTTAAAAGATCATTCAAAACAAATCTATCCTACTTTGGAGAAAAAAGGAGAGAGATTGAGGAAGGGACTCCAAGAGGTGTTCGATCAGGTCTCCCTATCGGCTGTAGTCACAGGGGTCGCTTCTCTCTATCAAGTCCATTTCCCTTTCAGAAAGGAGGGGGTCTTCGATTCCCCTCATACCATCCATCAATTCACCGATATCGAGAAGAGGGAGGTGGAGTTTAAGATCCGAATGCTGATCAAGGGAATCCACGTCATGCATGGAGGAGGAAGCCTTTCTACCGCTCACTCTGATGAGGATATCCTAAGGATCATCGAGGCAACCCTAGAGGTGGCAAAAGAGATGGTTCAAAATTAATTGCGGATTTCAGAATTTAATTCGCAATCAACAATCTACAATCCAAAGTCTAACCAAAAATATTTGAAATTTTCCCTCACCCTTCCCCTCTCCCACTGGGGAGAGGGAGGGGGTGAGGGTACATAAAATGTGAGAAGAAAATTCTCAGATTTAAAGTATAAGAATCTACAATCCAATTAAGGAGGTGCCTTATGAAAAAATGTGGGTTAATATTGTTGGGAGGAGCATTTTTCTTCGCATGGATTTTAGGAGGTCTGGCAATGGCAAAGAAAGGTGAAAAGATTGGCGTCATTGTGGTGGATGTTCAGGGAGATTTCACAAAACTAAAGAATGGTTCTCTGGCTGTGGAAGGAACGGATGAGGCCTATATCAAGGCGGTTGAAGAGGCCACAAAAAAACTGAAGTCTGCAGGCTACCCGATCTATGCCACTCAGGATTGGCACCCTAAGAATCATGCCTCGTTTTTCACCAACCATCCCGGAAAGAAGGCCTTTGATGTGATCAAACTCCATGGGAAAGATCAAGTGCTCTGGCCTCCCCACTGCGTCCAGAAAACTCCAGGGGCAGAAATCCTTCTGGATAAAAAGTTATTTAAAGCCATTGTGAAAAAGGGAATGGACCCCCAATATGACAGTTATTCGGGTTTCCAGGACGACGGAGGGAAGAAGACCGAGATGGATAAAATTTTAAAGCGGGATAAGATCAAAAAGGTCGTGGTCTATGGCATTGCGACAGACTATTGTGTCAGGGCCACTGCCCTTGATGCTGTGGCCGCAGGCTACAAGGTCATCATGATTAAGAACTTAAGCCGTGGGGTAGCCCCTGATACTTCCCAAAAGGCCATCGATGAGATGAAGGCCAAAGGGATTGTGATTCTTGAAGACCTGGACTTAGAAAAAATCAAAGCCAATTAAAAAAGAGGGGCGGGCAACTTTTGAAGTGGTCTGCCCTTCTTTTCCCGCATCTTTTTAACATCTTCCTCACTAAAAATGGGCTGTTTCCTCTTTTTAATTCATTGTTAAATCTCATCGTCATTCCTGCGAAGGCAGGAATCCATAAAAATTCTGCTAAAACTGGATTCCTGATTCTTCGGGAAAGCCCCGATGAGGTGACATTTACAGATGACATCGGTTTTTTAGAAATTAATTCTTGAAGAGTTTCAAAATGGGTGGTTCTAAGAACAATCAGGAAAATTTTCCCACCTCCTTTGGATCAATCGAAAGAATCTTCTCTTTCAGGACTGCCACTCTTTTCTTCCTTAAAAGAGGTCTAAACTTGGAAGGGGCCCCTGTGTGAAGGGCCTCTTTAGCCTCTTTTAAGATGTTTTTCTGAAGGGGAGAAGAAAGGTCTGCATTCTGAACCACCTTCTTGAAACGCTTCCTCATCGAATCCGAGATCTGAAGAATCTGCTCGAGTGGGTCATAAAGCTCAAAAACCATCTTCCAATAGATGCTGGTCAATTCCACCGCCTGAAAGAAAAACTTCATATAATCTTTGAAATATTTAGTAAACCTCTCCGAAGAGACTCCATTTTGCTTTAACTCTTCATAGGCGGTTTTATAAGGACCAATCCACTTGATTCCTCTTAAGATGAGAAGGAGCCCATCCACCCAATCCTCAACCTCCTGTTCCTTCGGATAAACTCCGTGGCTTTCCACAAAGGCGCGCTGAATAAAATACCGAAACCAATCGGGTGCATTGCGGGAACTTCTGGGTTCAACGTCCACCCAGAGGTGGAAGGACTTTTCCATAAAATCTTCATCCGGATAAAGGGTATGAAACAATCCCACGTCCTGATAAATTCCACACTCCCGATGGATTTTCCGATTCTCGCCCTTCCGATAATAAGGCCCCGCAATCTCATTGACCAGGGGATGGATGATCTGATCAGCAGCCATATGGGAGAGGTACCCGCAGGCAAAGGCAAATTTATCCAGATCGTTTCCTTCCCATTCTTGCTCCTCCCAGCGCGTATCCTTCCATGTCAATTCAATCAGGGTAAGAGGAAACTGGTTGGGCTCCCTCGAGTGAAGGAGATAGGACCATCCATCAACCCCAAGGGGTTGGTCCGTCTGCTCAAGGAGGAGGCTCTTCATCCCTTCCCACTGGCTTCCATAATAAGATAAATCTGGACCAATGGAGCCAAGATTGAGATAAGGCTTTCTTTCATCGGCATCAAGGATGTTAATAAACGCTTCATACTCCCCCCCATCCTGGAGCACTTTTACCGCCTTATTACAAATCAGCAAGTGCGCAATATTGGCCGGCATAAGAGCCTTCTTTTTAAAATTCTCGCCAAAAATATTTGAAATTTTCCCCTCACCCCCTCCCTCTCCCCAGCGGGGGAGAGGGGAAGGGTGAGGGGCATAAATGTTTGAAGAAAATTCTCAAATATTCATTGTAAGAATCTAAATTGAGTAATTCTCTTTAAAAACCTTCATAGAACGGCTCTTTGCACGCCCCCATAGGGTTCGTGGTGATCCAACGAAGTCATTGCGGGCGAAGCGTGACAATCTCTTTTCAACCAAAGAAGGTATCCTTTAACGGTATTAGGCCGTTGCCCACTCCTGAGAGAGAACTTCAGCCTGTTCCAGGACTGTTTGGGTTGCCTTCTCCTGTTTGTCTGGTGGATATCCATACCTTCGAAGAACACGCTTTACAAGGACTCGGAGTTGGGCTCGCACATTTTCCCTTATCGTCCAATCTATGGTCACATTGTTTCTCACTGTCTTTACAAGCTCTCGAGCAATGGTTCTAAGAGTTTCATCGCCAAGTATCTTTACAGCGCTGTCGTTGGTCTCAAGGGCATCATAAAAAGCAACTTCTTCTTCGGAAAGGCCAAGCTCTTCCCCGCGGGCATCGGCCTCTTTCATCCTCTTTGCAAGGGCGATCAACTCTTCAATGACCTGTATCGCTTCAATCGTACGGTTTTGGTAACGTGTGATCGCTTCTTCCAACATCTCAGCAAAGGACCTGGCTTGAACAATATTCTTCCTTCGCTTGATTTTAATTTCCCCTGCTAAAAGCTTTCTGAGCACTTCAACAGCAAGGTTCTTTTGAGGCATCCCTCGTACCTCAGCCAAAAATTCTTCTGAAAGGATGGAGATATCAGGTTTTTTGAGGCCAGCCGCAGCGAAGAGGTCGATCACACCCTCCGGAGCAATCGCCTTTGATATGATCTGGCGAATAGCCTGATCCAATTCTTCCTCTGTCTTTGGCTCTCCAGGAGCTCTCTTGGCCAAGACTGCTCGGACAGCATGAAAAAAGGCTACATCATCTCGGATACGTAACGCCTCTTCATGAGGAACCGCCAAAGCAAAAGCCTGCGAGAGTTCCCGAACAGCCTGTAACAACCGATCTCTACCATTTTCTTGAGCAAGGATATGTTCCTGGGCTGAAGGAAGAAGCGAAAGTCTTTCCTCTGGTTTTCCTGTGATCCATTGAGACCAATCAAACCCATGAAATAGCCCACAGCATACTTCATATTTTTCAAGCATTATCGCTACCGCCTCGTTCTGGTCGATGGCCGTCTTTCCTGTTCCACCACTTTCAGTATAGGTAGCCAGAGCCTCCTTGAGTTCATGGGCAAGGCCAAGGTAATCTACAACCAATCCCCCGGGCTTGTCGCGGAAAACACGATTTACGCGGGCAATAGCCTGCATCAGTCCATGCTCGCGCATGGGTTTGTCCAAATACATCGTATGAAGTGAAGGGGCATCGAATCCTGTGAGCCACATATCTCTGACAAGCACCATTTTGAAAGGATCGTTTGGGTCTCGAAATCGATTGGCCAGCATTTCACGACGTTGCTTATTGCGGATGTGAGCCTGCCAGTCTACTGGGTCACTTGCTGAGCCTGTCATTACAATTTTTATCATCCCTTTTTCGTCCTCATCACTATGCCAGTGCGGGCGAAGGGAAACGATTTCTCGATAAAGGTCTACACAAATGCGGCGACTCATACAGACGACCATGGCCTTACCTTCTAAAACTTCGAGTCTCTTCTCAAAGTGATCAACAATATCTTGGGCAATCAGTCTGATTCGCCTTTCAGCACCCACGATCTTTTCCAGTTGAGCCCATTTTGTCTTGAGTTTCTCTTTACGTTCAATTTCCTCACCTTCGGTGACTTCCTCGAACTCGGGATCAATCTTTGGCCGCTCATTCTCGTCGAGCTCAAGCTTTGCCAGGCGACTCTCGTAGTAAATGGGAACAGTGGCCTTATCCTCGACGGCACGTTGAATGTCATAGATACTTATGTAATCGCCAAAGACCGCTCGAGTATTTTTGTCGGCCAATTCGATAGGAGTGCCAGTAAACCCGATAAAAGAGGCATTTGGCAAAGCATCTCTCATGTGCCTGGCAAAGCCATCTATAAAGTCATACTGGCTCCGGTGAGCCTCATCCGCAATCACGACGATGTTTCGGCGTTGAGATAGATAACCTTCACCCCCGGTCCCTCTCCCAGCGGGAGAGGGATGGTCGGCAGTCCTGGGTGAGGGCTCGGGTGGAATGAATTTTTGAATCGTTGTGAAAATAATACCTCCTGCTTCAACCTGGAGTTTTTCTCTAAGATCGGCACGACTTTCGGCCTGAATAGGCGGTTGTCTCAAAAGGTCCTGGCAGCGAGAAAAAGTTCCAAAGAGCTGGTCATCAAGGTCATTGCGGTCAGTAATCACAACGATTGTCGGGTTCTGCATGGCAGGTTCACGGATAATACGGCCTGCATAAAAGGTCATGGTCAGGCTTTTTCCTGAACCCTGTGTATGCCATATCACACCTATGCGACGATCTCCGGGTTTCCCCCCGGGTTTTCGGCCTGTCTCGTATCTCCCAAATTCTTCTGCTATCTGATCTTCCCTTAATTTAGCCGCCCGAAGTGTCTCAGTAACAGCCACATTGACCGCATGGAACTGATGGTAACCTGCAGTCTTTTTCTCGAGGGAACCCCCTCCCGAATCTTCGAAAACGATAAAATATCGGAGCATATCCAGAAGCCTGCGCTTCTCAAAAAGACCTTTAATCAGGACTTCCAGTTCAGGGATATTTGAGTCTGCAAGTGATTCACCCGTAATCGTCCGCCAGGGCTTAAACCACTCTCGACCCGAGCTCAAAGTTCCCATGCGAGCCTGCATGCCATCAGATATGATAAGTAGTTCATTGAAGCCAAAGAGAGTGGGAAGTTCGGACTTATAGGTTTGAAGTTGTTGAAAGGCAGTCCAGATATCAGCGGTTTCATCAGCAGGATTTTTAAGTTCCAGAATTACAAGCGGAAGACCATTTATAAAAAGAACGATATCAGGCCTCCGAATGTGCTTGTTCTCGACAACTGTAAACTGATTGACAGCAAGCCAATCGTTGTTTTCGGGGTTATCAAAATCAATTACATTGGCCTGAGCCCCTCGAATTTCTCCCTCTTTTGTTCGATACTCAACTGTTACTCCATCAACAAGAAGCCTATGAAAGTTCTTGTTTCGGGCTTCCAAAGTTGCTCCTTCCAGTCTAAACAACTTGCGATATGCATCATCAAGGGCCTCTGGAGGCAATAAAGGGTTCAATCTTACAAGTGCATCGCTCAATCGCTGTTCCAAAACAACCTGAGAGTAATTTTCCCTCTCCAAATGGGAGAGGGGCAGGGTGAGGGTATCGCCAGCAGGCGATATGTCAGGACCATACTTGATTGTCCACCCAAGCGATTCAAGCCACGAAAGCGCGGCCTCTTCAACTACCGATTCAGTGAATTGGGTCATGAATTTCTTCTTCTCTTCTGCCGTTCTCGATAAAGGCGTTCTGTGAAGCCACCTTCATCGAGAAACTGCCGTTCCAGTTTCTTTAATTGCCGGCCTAACAAATAACTTGCCTGATTAATCAGGCAGATAATTGTATTCGCTACAACTTCTGGTGAGGCTGTCTTAAAACAGTAAGGGTCTGACGAGTCCGACACATCCAACTTGTCCGAACTCTCAGACCTGTCGGACAAGTACTTTTTCCTCACCGCCAGCGCTTCTGGGGAGTCTTTATGCCAGAGACACAATCCCCGCTGGCGCAAAAAGTCTTGATAGTCCAGCAGCAATTCTTCAAGGCTGGCTCTTGCCACGCCAGTGAGTTTCAATTCAGTTTTCTTTGATGTTGCGGACGCCATGCTTCCTTCGGCTATATTCTGGACGCCACTTCGGGCCGATTGAACCATCTGGTCATAAAGACGATTCCGCTTTCCGATAAAACGATCGCAGAAAATAACCGTTGCGTCATAAACCAATTGCGCAACCTGAAAACTACGGAGCTTTCGATAGCCACCATGTTTAGGAATCAGGCCACTGTTTTTATTCATAGATCTTTTCCGACTATCTTCTCCGCATCTTTCACCCGAATCTCGCCGGAGATGAGCTTGGGCAGCAGCGAATCGCGGATAGAAGCGAGGGTTCGGGATTCATCAGATAGCTTACGAGCTTTCGCAAATAAAGGTATAACTAGCTTACCAAACTCAATGGCTAATTCGCTGCTTGGCTTAGGAATCAAGTATTGTGCTAAGGCCTCAACTTGTACTCGCTGACGGCCGCTGGTTCCGGTCATACTCTTAATTGCAAAATCTCGGAAGTCTTCATGTCGCGCAAGGCAATAAGTAAATTCGGTGGGAAGTGGTGGTTTAGCATGGAGAATAATAAACTCTGTTGACCCCCAGCCAATCTGACCTTCGCGCAAAAAGTCTACATATGCGGTTTTCCCATTTTCGAGGCAAGGCGTAACCCTCGCAATTATCGTATCACCATTGATGAAACGAGAACCTGAAGTGAAAGGCCGTTCGTTTACCTCAAATGGGATGTGTCCCTTTATTGGCATGTTTGCCATATCCAGATAAGTAGCAATAGTGCCCTTCTGAATTGATCGTGGTGGATTAATCTCTACCAAATCAGCAAGCGGTACTACCTTCCACCCTTCCGGAATCTCGCCAAGTTCTGAGTCTACCAAACGATCAGGGAAGAGGTCGAGAATCTCGCGGGGCCACTGCCACCCCTCTCCCAGTGGGAGAGGGGCCGGGGGTGAGGGCAACAATTTCTTCCTTTGCCCCTCTACCGCCTCATAGATAGCCTGAAGCACTGCTTCAGTATCCTTAAGAACCTCATTGTCCCAAAATCTAAGAACCCTTATCCCATTTTCCTCCAGAAATGCAGTTCGCCTTTGATCATACCTTCGGATTTCAGAATTGGTATGGTGCCCACCATCCACTTCAATTGCCAGTCTTAGTTCATTACAGTAAAAGTCCAAAATGTATGGAGGAAAAGGGTGCTGTCTGCGGAATTTTGAGCCTGAGAGTTGACGGTTGCGGAGCAACCGCCAGAGCAGGCTCTCTGCGTCGGTCGCCTTTTTCCGCATTTCGCGAGCAAATTGAAGGAGCTCTTCTGGTAGGGGTGGCTTTTCAGATTTGACTCCCTCACCCCTAACCCCTCTCCCAGTGGGAGAGGGGTAACGCATCTTAAATCGGACAGGGTCAAAATCCACAAACCAGGATTTAAAAAGTGCCCGTGCCATCTCCTCCAATGTCTCACACATACGCCTGTTCAGTTCGATTTTATCATCCAGCGTCCCAAGAATGTGAGCAATAGCTCGCTGCTCAGAAAACGGAGGAACACGAAAACGAAATGCTTTAATACGTTCCGGGGAAGTGTGCTTAACTGTTGTCCCTGTAGCGCTTGCTATAACTTCACTACGATACTCTTGAGTGCACAAGAGGTAAAATAGATATTTTAGGCTAATACTGTCTTTATCCTTTATAATAATTTTCCCAAGTCGTTGGTTATGGAGGTATCTTCTATTTTCATTGGCTTTAGGAACAAATGCTGGATACCCCAAGGTGTCAGCATTCTTACTGAGGTCCGTCATCGTAACGATAAGGTCGCCTTCCTGTAAAATAAATTCCTCATCCACAGAGCCATCATAGTATTTAAGCTTTTCTGATTTGAAGCCACCACCAATTTGGAAATTCCCAGGGGTCAGAAGTATATCGCCTGGTGGCTCTTCGCGAAAAAATTCACCTTTAAAAGCAAAACCATGCTTTATTTCAATCAGATCACCAAGCGATTTCTCGACCCACTCACTCGCCATATCCCAACTCCTTCAAGTTTCTCAAGATCGCCTCGTCCAGTCGGCGCGCTTCTACCAATTGCCCCTGCCATTGGGCTACAAGTCTCTTCATCTTTTCTTCAAAGGGTTCTTTGTCCTCTTCTTTTATCTCCACGCCAACATATCGGCCAGGGGTCAGGACATATCCATGTTTTCGGATCTCTTCGATTGTGGCACTTTTACAGAAACCCGGTATGTCACGGTAAACCGTGAGGCCCTCACCCTGACCCTCTCCCTGAGGGAGAGGGGATGAAGAGGAGCGCCAGGCGTGATAGGTATCAGCGATCTTACGGATGTCTTCGTCGGTAAGTTCCCGATGGGTGCGGTCCACCATTCTGCCCATCTTGCGGGCATCTATGAAGAGGACTTCGCCACGGCGATCACGGAATTTACCATTTTTGCGATCGCGGGCAATAAACCAGAGACACGCAGGGATTTGGGTCGAATAAAATAGTTGACCTGGCAAAGCCACCATGCAATCCACAAGATCAGCTTCGATGATATTCTTTCTTATTTCTCCCTCGCCGGATTGATTGGATGACATGGACCCGTTTGCAAGAACGAAGCCGGCAATCCCATTCGGCGCAAGATGGTAGATCATATGCTGAACCCAGGCAAAATTGGCATTGCCAACTGGTGGAATACCGAATTTCCACCGCTTGTCTTCTCGCAGGCGATCTCCACCCCAGTCGCTCACATTGAATGGAGGATTAGCAAGGATAAAATCTGCTTTCAGATCAGGGTGACGGTCATTGTGAAAGGTATCTCCATGAGCAATCTGACCCTCAATTCCCCTGATAGCAAGATTCATCTTTGCCAGACGCCAGGTGGTGTAATTCGATTCTTGGCCATAAATAGAAATATCTGCTTTTGCTCTTCCTCCATTTCCATTGCCAGTAGCATGGGCCTTGATAAATTCTACGGACTGCACAAACATGCCCGAGGAGCCGCAACAGGGATCATAAACCCTTCCACGATAGGGTTCGATCATTTCAACTAAAAGTTTGACCACACATCGAGGTGTGTAGAACTCGCCTCCTTTCTTCCCTTCGGCACTGGCAAACTGAGCAAGAAAGTATTCGTAAACTCGACCTAATACATCCTTAGAGCGAGCATCTTCATCACCCACTTTAATATTGCTGATAAGGTCAATAAGCTGACCGAGTCTCTGCTTATCGAGAGATGGGCGAGCATAATCTTTTGGCAGCACCCCTTTGATAGATGGATTGTCCCTCTCAATGGCACTCATCGCCTCATCAACAATCTGGCCTATTGTAGGCTGTTTGGCGTTATTTTGAAGGATTGACCATCGTGCCTCAGGTGGGACCCAAAAAACATTCACGGCTCGGTATTCATCAGGGTCTTCTGGATCTGCGCCCTGATCACACTCGGCTTCGAGTTTTCTGTGATGCTCTTCAAAAGCATCGGAAATGTATTTAAGAAAGATGAGCCCGAGGACCACGTGCTTATATTCAGCAGCATCCATGCTCCCCCGGAGAGCATCTGCCATCTTCCAGAGTTCAGCCTCATACCCAACATTGGCACCACTTTTACTTGCGGTCTTTTCTTTTTTCTTACTCTTTGGCACTGCCTACCCTCTTATAAATTTTTGACTTTGAAAAGATAAGTTTTTAAGGTCTTAGCCCCTTTAGAGAACTTTTTATCACTTTTAAAAAATATGTCAACCTCTCAGTATTCAGGCTACCCGCTTATTAAATCCCCTACCCTCCTTTGGTCCATTCCATTTTTGACAAACCTCTTCCTCATCGGAAGTAAAACCTAACCAAAAATATTTGAAAATTCCCCTCACCCTTCCCCTCTCTCCCCGCCTACCGTCAGGCAGGCACTGGGGGAGAAGGAGGGGGTGAGGGTGCAAAAAATGTTAGAAGAAAATTCTCAGATTTTAAGTTTAAGAGTCTACGACTCTTCTGGGACTTCGCTCGGAAGAGGTGGCCCCTTCGGGGCAGGGATTAAATTAGCCTTAATAACCTCCCCCTTTGTAAAAGGGGATTAAGGGGGATTTCCCCTTGTCTCAAATCCTCCCTTTTGCTAATAATTTGATGGAGAGTTTATAGACAAACTTTTATCGATATCGATTCCCTAAGGGCCGATCCATCTTCCTCTTTTCATTAACAGGTATTCGTGAAATTTATATTCAGATGAGGCAGGTCTGGTTGGAAATTTGTTCTTGAAGAATTGAAATATTTCAGGCCTGACACTAATTCAAATCGGTGGGGTTCGGGGGAAGAATTGTTATCTTTGTTTTATTCTGATATAGTAATTTAAATTTTATAGAAGTGACCGATAGGAGGAATCACAAATGATCAAGTCAGAAGAGTTCATTACCTATGATGCAATGGGACTTGCTTCTTTGGTGAGGCAGAAAGAGGTAAAACCGATCGAACTGATAGAGGCCTCGATAGAAAAGATTGAGCAGTTCAATCCCGTTATCAATGCAGTGGTGACGCCCATGTATGAAGAGGCTCGAAGAGCAGGAGGAGAAAGCATTCCCGATGGCCCTTTTTCCGGGGTCCCCTTTTTATTGAAAGACCTGGGAGCTCCCTATGCGGGGGTCCGAATGACGATGGGGTCAAGATTTATGGAACATTTCGTACCAGATCATGATAGCGAATTGGTGGCCAGATTGAAACGCGCAGGTTTGATCATCGTTGGAAAGACGAATACACCGGAGTTGGGCATCCTTCCTACCACTGAACCCAAGCTGTTCGGTCCCTGCCGAAATCCATGGAATATTAATCGAACCTCAGGGGGTTCAAGTGGAGGGTCTGCGGCTGCCGTAGCTGCCGGTTTCGTTCCAATGGCTCACGGCAATGATGGAGGTGGATCCATCCGGATACCTGCCTCCTGCTGTGGGCTCTTCGGCCTAAAACCGACACGAGCCCGCATTCCCCTTGGCCCAGATTTTGGTGATATCTTCAGCGGATTGGTCATCGATCATGTCCTCTCCCGTACGGTGCGAGACAGTGCTGCACTACTTGACGCCATATCAGGTCCTGACATCGGCGATCCTTACTGGGCACCTCCTCCCGCCCGCCCATTCTTACAGGAATTGGGAGCAGATCCGGGAAGGCTCCGAATCGCCTTCACCACCCAGACCCTTACCGGAAAGAAGGTCCAAGCAGATTGCATCATTGCCGTTCAAGAAACGGCTAAACTATGCGAAAGCCTTGGGCACAAATTAGAGGAGGCCTCCCCTGAGATAAATGGCGAAATGATGTCGAGGGCTTTTATGGTCATCTGGTCAGCAGGATGTGCTTGGACCATCGATGGATTAACCTTGGCGACGGGTCGTCCTCCCAAGCAGGACCAATTTGAGCCACTCACGTGGGCGCTCTACGAGATGGGGCGACAACAGAGTGCATCTACTTACTTACTCTCTCTAACACTCCTTCAAAGGTTTGCTCGAACGATAGCGCGATTTTTCCAGAAGTACGACCTCTGGCTAACCCCTACTCTTGCTGAACCTCCTGTCCCCCTGGGCTTTTTCGATTCGCCTTCAGAGAACCCATTGGAGGGCCTCCGTCGTGCAGAAGCCTTCGTCCCTTTCACGCCGTTTTGTAACGCCACTGGCCAGCCCGCCATGTCCGTTCCTCTTTACTGGAATGCAGAGGGGCTTCCAGTGGGTGTCCATTTTGTGGGGCGTTTTGGAGACGAGGCCACACTGTTTCGTTTAGCGGCGCAACTGGAGTCCGCCCGACCATGGGCTCATCGACGTCCGCCCCTTTTGGTTTGAGAAATAACCATGATTCATTGTGCTTTTGCTGAAGATATTGATCTAAGGGTGAAGGAGATCGTCTGAAAGATGAAGAGGACTCACATCGATGAAAGCAGGGTGATATGTCCGAGGAGTTGGGGATCGGGGAGGATCCTGCTCCCATAAACCCTATGTCACAAAACGAAGGGTCAGAGGATATATGAGGAATTCATAACATGCTGAATGGGTTGAGCGATTTGGGATCAAACCTTCAATTGTTGGCATTCAGAAATTCAACTGTAAAAATAGATTATCACGAAGGGTTAAATGTTTGGAACCCTAATTGAGAACTCAGTAATACCGTTTTTCTTCGATAGAGTCTTCAGCAAGCTCTATTCCCCATTCTTTGAGAATCTTTGAGACCGCCCGCTCTCCGCTCTCAATGCAATTCGGAATTCCTACTCCCCTATAGCACCCTCCCGCGAAGGCAAGCCCTGGAATCTGTTCACTCCGTCTTTCAATCCGTTCCACCCGTTCGAGATGACCCATGGTATATTGAGGCATCCCTAAGGGCCACCGGAAGACACGAGAAAAAAGAAGAGTGGCCTTTGGATTTAAGCCCAGAATCTCCTGAAACTCAGAGAGGACGATTTGAACCAGTTCCTCATCGGAGCGCTTCATTATCTCCTGATTGTGAGGTCCTCCTACAAACCCACGAAGAAGAACTTTCCCTGGGGGGGCCCTCCCAGGCCACTTCGAAGAGGAATAGGTAGCGGCCATCAATGGACGTCTCTCCACAATGGGACATAAAACCCCAAATGCATTCAGATCAAACCCAACCTCTTTTTCATGAAAGGCTAAGGAGATGGTTGCCGAAGAGGTGCAGGGAATGCTGGCTAAGGCATCGGCGATGGTCGGATCGAGAGGTCTGACCAGAGGTTCTGCAGACCAGGACTCTGTGGCAAGGATCACTCCATCCCCCTGGATCACAGATCCATCGGAGAGTTGAACCCTCCATTTGTTTTGATCATATCCCTGAATGGAAACAACCGCCGCTCCAAGTCTTATCTTCTCCAGGCCTACTGCCTCAGCCATTCGATCAGTCAGTTCCTGCATTCCATTGACAAATGAAGTAAAGAAGGTTCTTGGCTTCTGGCCAGGTCTGGGAGGATATTTCTTCCTCATCTCTTCGACTTTTTTCCGGGCCATTAGAAATCCCTTGATCAGAGATCCATAGGTCTGCTCCATCTCAAGGAGCCTTGGGAAGGTGGCTGCAAGGGACATCTGTTTGGGATCGGAGGCATGGACTCCTCCAACCAGAGGCTCTGCAAGACGGTCCAGACATTCCCTCCCCATTCGGCGGACGACAAAACTCTCAAGGGTTTCGTCGTTGAGTTCACCGGGGTTGACTTTTTTAGGCGGGATAAAAAGATCCATGGCCATTCGAATCTTCCCAGACCATGAGAAGAGTCCGGTCGTGACAAAAGGAAGAAATTTGGTTGGAGCAAACATCATCACCCCATCCGGAAGGGCATGAAGTTTCCCATGAGTGAGGATCCATGTCCTCCTCTTGGAGTCATCGGTAGGAAGTTCGTCCTCAAAGATTCCCAAAAGTTTTGCGATTCGGTGACAGGCAGGTTTTTCTGTTAAGAAGCAGTCAGGTCCACCATCTACAATGAAGACTCCTCCATTGGAAGGGTCTGGAACGATCTCTGTCTGAATTTTACCTCCTAATCGATTCTCCTTTTCAATCAGAAGAAAATCCAGGCCATGGCCTTCGGAGACAGCTCGATGGATTTTATACGCCGCCCCCAGTCCCGAAACCCCTCCACCAATAATTAAGATTCGTTTCATAGAACTCCTCAATCCCTCAATCCCCCAATCCTTCAATTCCTAGCCAAAAATATTTGAAATTTTCCCCTCACCCCGTCCCTCTCCCCAATGGGAGAGGGGAAGGGTGAGGGGGCATAAATTTTAGAAGAAAATTCTCAAATCTTCATGGTAAGAATCTAAATTCCTCAATTCCTCAATCCCTAAATCCCTTTTAAATGTTCTTCCACAATGGTTGTCAGGGCCTCTATAAACCGCTCAGAATCATTGAGCGAAGGACTCCGTTTTAAAACCATTCCCAGAGATTGGGCTCTCTCTCGATAAAGAAGGTCAATATCATAGAGTACCTCGATATGATCTGAAACAAACCCAATAGGAATCACCAGAACGGACCTCACATGGATTTTTCTTAACTCTTCCAAAAGAGCGTCAACCTCAGGACCAATCCATCTCTCAGGTCCAGCCCCCTGGCTTTGGAAAGCCATATGCCAGTGAAATCGCCCAATCCTCTTCAGAACTTCACTGACTGTCTCCTTCATGTCTTGCACATAAGGATCATTTCCAGTGATTGATTCCGGAAGGCTATGGGCTGTAAAGATGAGATGAATTCTCTTTTTTTCCTCCTGAGAAAATTGCCCTACCCCCTCTTCAATCCTCTCTACAACTGCCTGCAAAAATAAAGGATGGGAATGCCATCCTTCAATAAAATGAATTTCCAAAGGATTCCCTAAGGTCCTGTTTGATCGACTCAACTCTTCTCGATAGGCACCTGTGCTATATCGCGAACGAAATGGAGCCATAGGAATGGCAAAAACCTCCTTCTGCCCATCTCGAATCATCTTTTTGAGGGTCTCTTCAATCGAAGGATTTCCATACCTCATGCCCACATAGGATTTGAAAGAATATCCTCTCAAATTCAGTCTTTTTTCCAAGGCGATTGCCTGACGGTGGGTAATCTCAGGGAGTGGAGAGGAGCCTCCAATAAGACGATAACGTTCCTTCACCCTCTCGATCTGTTCCGGTGAGAGTCTCTTCCCTTTGAAAAGGCAAGACAGAAAGGGCTCCACCTCATCCAGACTAGGAGGACCTCCAAAGGCTAAAAGAAGAAGGGCTTTCATAAAAACTCTGATTTGGTCTATGCCGATTGATCGATGATCTACCAGGTGCTTCTCTTAATAAATCTCTTTGGGTCATTGGTGATTGGGATTTATTTGGTGTCTGGAATTTAGTTATTGGAATTTTCCCTCCTCGAACTATACTCATGCACCATCTCAATCAGCGCAGAAACATGTTCCTCAGGGCTCTGGGGTAAAATACCATGCCCTAAATTAAAAATATGTCCGGGCCGGCCTTCGGCTTGATGGAGGATTCGCTTTACTTCTCTCTCTATTAAATCAACAGGCCCTAACAAAACTGCTGGATCAAGGTTCCCTTGAACCCCCACTTCGTAACCGATGCGAGACCATGCCTCTTGAAGATCGACCCGCCAATCCAAACCGATCACATCTCCTCCTGCCTCCTTCATCTTTTCAAGGAGTGCGGAGGAGGTGGTGGCAAAGTGGATGAGGGGAACGCTTTTATCCAACCCTGAAATTACTTTCTTTGAAAAGGGAAGCACGTAATTCTCATAATCACTTGGGCTCAAACACCCCACCCAGGAGTCAAAGAGTTGAAGGGCCTGAACTCCAGAACGAATCTGTGCATTAAGATGACGAATCAAAACCTCTGAGAGTTTTTCCATCAAAGCACGCCAGACCGAAGGATTCTGGTAAATCATTCTTTTGGTGATCAGGTAGTTTTTGGAATGGCCACCTTCGATGAGGTAACTGGCAAGGGTAAAAGGAGCTCCAGAGAACCCTATTAGAGGGATTTTCCCTTCCAGCTCCTGACGGACGATTTGAATCGTCTTAAACAGAAAAGGAATATCCTCTTCGGGCTCAATGATTCTTAGCCTTTCAATCTGTTTCATCTCCTGGAGGGGATGATGAATCACCGGCCCTTCCCCTTTTGTAAATTCCAACTCAATTCCCATCGGTTCCAGCGGAATGAGAATATCTGAAAAGACAATGGCCGCATCCAACTTAAACTTCTTGATTGGAAGGAGGGTCACCTCCGCAGCCAGTTCCGGGTTTTTACACATCTCCAGAAATGAGTATCTTCTCCGAAGCGCCCGGTACTCCTTCAGGTACCTCCCTGCCTGTCGCATCAACCAGATCGGGGTATAGAGGGTAGGTTGCCTGTGGCAGGCCAATAGAAAAGGATATTGGTCTTCAGGCCTTTTCATATCATAAAGAATAAATTTCAGATCTCCTGTTGAACGTTGAGGTTTGAAATTTGAAATTTAACCTTTTCCCCAATTCCTGAGCAATTGGATCAATAATCTTACCCCAACCCCAGTTCCACCCTTTGGGATATAAGGTCTCTCTTTTTCAATATAGGCAGGTCCAGCGATATCGAGATGAGCCCAGGGGGTTTCCCCCACAAATTTGCTTAGAAAGATAGCGCCGATGATGGCTCCCGCAGACCGCGTGCCCACATTTTTAAAATCAGCCACATCGCTCTTCAAATATTCAAAATACTCATCCCAGAGGGGTAATTGCCATGCTTTCTCACCCGTTTCATCCGAGGCCTTCTGAATTCTTTTTAAAAGGGCTTCGTCATTCCCAAAAAGACCAATGACATAATCTCCCAGGGCAACGACACAGGCTCCGGTCAGGGTGGCCAGATCAATGATTGCTTTCGGCTGATACCTCAACCCATAGGCCAACGCATCAGAAAGGATAAGCCTTCCTTCTGCATCCGTGCTGATCACCTCCACGGTCTGGCCGGAAAGGGTTTTTAAGATATCCCCTGGTTTATAAGCCTTTCCACCAGGAAGATTTTCTGTCAGAGGGAGAATACCAATGAGATGGAGTGGAATCTGGAGTTCAGCGGCTGCCTTCAACGTGGCCAGCACGGCCGCCGCCCCTGACATATCATCTTTCATCCTCTCCATCTTCTCAGAGGGTTTGATTGAAATCCCTCCGCTATCAAAGGTAATGCCTTTCCCAATCAGTACGATCTTTTCCAGATTTTTTCCCTTATTATATTCCAGGATGACGAACTTCCCAGGCTCCTTGCTCCCTTTGGCAACCGCAACGAAGGCTCCCATCCCCATTGCCTCTGCCTGATCCACATCGAAGACCTGGATCTCCATCCCATACTCTTTTGCAATCTTCTGAGCCTGTTGGGCTAAAAAAGTGGGAGTGGCCTGATTGCTTGGCGCATTGACCCAATCCCTTGCCTGGCACACTGCTTCTGAAATGATCCTGCCTTCCCTTAATCCTTCCTGGATTAAGTCCAATTCCTTTTCTGTTTCTCCAAGAAGGATGACCTCTTCGATCTCTTTATTTTTTTCTTTTTCCACGGTCTTAAATTCTTTGTATTGATAGGTTCCAAGCATAAGACCTGTGACAAAGGCTTCGGCCAATTCTTTCTCTGAGAAACTCTCCATTCTACTGATTTGGAAAACCAGTTGTTTAATTCCTGAATCACGGATGAACTGTCCGGCCTTTGACGAAGCCCCCCTCCATGTCTCTAGACTAAATTCATCCTTTTTCCCGAGACCAGTGAGGAGAACCCTTTTGGCGGAAAGGAGGCCATGGGTGTAAAGAAGATGGCACTGGAATCGTTCCCCTCTAAAATCCCCTTGTTTCATTAACTCGGAAAGAAATCCCTTCCAACGTTGATCCACCTTCAGAAGAGGGCCTTCTATGGAATCGTGGGATTCAAAAGAAAAAAGAAGGAGTATTTCACATGGATAATCTTCAGACCTGCCTTTATCAACCTTGAATTTCATATTCCTCCTCTCGTACGGTTCCCTCCCCTGCCCGTCCAAAAACAAGCCTATTGGAAGGTAGGGCAAGAGAGCAGGATAAGATGATAATTATTACCATATTTTATCATGTTAAAACAAGTGGAAAGGCTCCAAAAATAACATCAATTCATCACAAAGTGTTAATGGAAAAAAATTGACATTTAAAGCCAATTGTGATTCAAATGAATTAGAAAATAAATTAGAGAGAAGGCAAAAATAAGTATTTTTTTTGGGGTGTGAGAGAAAATTAGAAGATTTAATCCATTCATAAAGAGAAGTGTTTAATCCCTGTCAGAATACCTTTGATAAAAAATAACAAAAGACATCCTATAAGATGTCAAGAGGGTAATTTTAGGGACATTAAAAAAAGTTTTCCACACGATATTCAATTTTCAAAGAGCACGTTTTTTGACAACTTAATAACAACTCACAAAGACCTTAGCAGGATTGTAGGGGTCTCCAGATTTGAGCATGGCCAGCATGATCGGGAACAGTTTTTTTCCTATACAGATGAGAGCCTGATTTTCAGTTTTTTCCCTTGATAGAGTTTTTTATCATAGAGGTTTGTCATTTCTTTGTTATGTCGTAAAGGGACCACAGCGGCCATATAGAGGGCCAATCGTCAGCCAGAGTCGGATCCGCCTCTGGCGGATAGGAGTGAGGCAAGCCGTCAATCCTGCTTAAAGAACCCTGGATGAATTTAAGATTTCCGCAATTCCACATGCCTTGTAAAGAAAGAAAGCTACGACGGTTAACCTTTAACCTAGATCACAGAGTGTGATCATTATACCAGGAGGGTGACCATGAAAAAGATTGTTCTTGTGGGTTTAATTGCTTTTGTTTTGCTAACCGTTCAGTTCACTCATGCCCAGTTTGGAAGGACTGCTGGTCCCAGGTTCTATTCCGAATTTAAGCCGGTGGTAGGCGGATGGTCAGAATACCAGATAACCACAAAAGGGGAGCCACCTTCTAAGATGAAGATTGCGATTGTTGGGAAGGAAGGGGATGCCTATTGGTATGAGACGGTGATAGATACAAAAAAAGAAGGTAGGGTGATTACAAAGATGCTTGTCTCAGGAAACCCTGAAGACCAGAAGAATATTAAAAGGATGATCGTGAAGGCGGGGAATGAACCTGCGATGGAGATGCCTGTTGGGATGATGCAGCCTTCAAAAACCCAGGAAAGGCCCGGTAAATTGATCGATAAAGGAACCGAAACAATCAAGGTCCCTGCGGGTACCTTCAAGGCACAACATATGCAGTATCAGGATCCCGACGGTGTGGTGGATACGTGGGTTCATAAGGATGTTTCCCCATATGGAATGGTCAAGTCTCAATCGAAGGATTTTGAGATGATTCTTTTAGGATATGGAACCGAGGCAAAGAGTCAAATTACAGAGACCCCTCAAAAGTTTGAGATGCCCCAGATACCTCAGATCCCCGAAAGACGTCCGAAGCGGTGAGCAACTCCCTTTCTCCCCTCTTACTCTAAGAGGGGGGGAATAGGCAAATATCCTGAGAAGGGATGGAAATTGGAGGAGTTATCCTCTCCTTCCTGATCCAGGACATTATAAGAAGGATTAGGGGAGAGGTCCATAAGAGGTCGGAGATGAGGAAGAAAGGCTTTTGGGTATTTCTGAGTGCTTTGATAGCGTTTTCTATCTTACCGCATCCCTTAGAGCCTAAGAATCTTGTTAAGGTCAACGGATTTGACGTTCTGAGGGCAAAATTTGGATCAGGCCCTAATGACATTGGGATAATTACTCCATCAGAGGGCAATCCCGAAGGGCCCATGAGTTTTGCTCTTGGTGCAAACGGTGAAATCTATATTCTTGATCAGATAAACTCCCGCATCCAGGTATTTAAAGACGGTAAGAGAATAAGGACAATTCCTATTCCATTTAAAACATTATGGGACATCGATATTTTACCTGATGGGAAGATTGTTTTGCTTGACAATCTGGTCAAAAAGGCTCTCTATTTTCTTGAACCCAACGGTAAAGTGATCGCTCACATCCCCCTCGAGGGTGAAAATGTTCCCTACGCTCCCGAAGTTATAGGTATTTATAGCATTCACAGTGGAGAAATGGCTGGTGTCTGGCTTTATCTGGGTGGAAGATCGGTTCGGGTAGCTTCCCTTGAAGGAAAGCCTTTTTCGAATAGGGTCTCGGTTTCCGGAAGGTTGACACCTGATGGGAAGCGCCTGATGACAGCTAATAAGATCGGTGATGTTACGACCGTAATCTACTATTCTCAAGAAAAATTCTCAAGATTGGTGCAATATACCGTTACGTTTGATCTCTATATTGACTGTCTGCTCGGATTATGGAGCGATCGCAATGGAAGAATCTACCTTGGAGCAATGCTTATTGAAGAGCCTAAAGCCTCAAAAATCGTTGTTATCCTTACCCCGGAAGGCAAGGAGTTAGGGCGAGTAGAGCTCTTTCGCCAGAAAATGCCCCATGAAATCTATCATTCGGTTCGGACCTCCCCAGAGGGACACATCTTCCAGATGGCATTGGATGAAAAAGGAGTCTTTATCAGGAGATACAGTTTAACTAACTAAGACTTCAAGATTTCCCCTCACCTTCATCCTCTCCCCAGGGGAGAGGGTGGGGGTGAGGGAGATTTTCATGGTGTGCGGGTGGCCATGCGGCCATGTGGAATTATGAAGAAAATAAAGAGACTCTTAGGTAATTTTCATGAGGAGAAACGGGGAAAATTTACTCTTTTTAAAATATCGACATTGCTCCTTGCGATTATCTTTATAAATATTTTCCTCACCTCCTCACCATCAATTGCCAAGAAAAAATTTGGAAAAACCTTACCCATATCAATCAATATAAGCAGTAAATGGGATTACCAGCCAGGTAACTATAGAATCATAGGCAATTATAAGGCTACTGTCGCGGGGATGGCTAATTTAATAGAGGAGAAGGGAGAATTTTTAAGATATTCCTTAGAAAATCTAACCGTCTCATATGAATTTAAAGAGGATCACATCGAGACGAATAGACACAATCCATGCTTTAGAAAGATCGTTGAACAGAATTATGGAAGCGGGAATGCCAAGTTAATAAATAGTTTTATTGATGTATTTCTTGGTAAGACTGGGAAAGCTACGTGGGTGTTTTCTCAAGGCAGAGCACCGACACCGGAGGAATTAAAAACACCAAAGGATGTATATTCAGTATTTATGGCGGCTGAGGGAAAGTATACTATGAAAACTAAAACTGATGTGGGCTGCGACCTTAAATACTATGCATCATCCGTTCTTCCCATCGGTTTCGTTATTGGAATAGCCGAGATGAAGTCAGAGATCATGACAGGTAATTATGCTTGGCAAGGAGACAGAGATTATAAAGATGAAAAGGTGGTTTTAAAAGTTATCGTTCCCTCTCCCGATCCCCCTGGGACTAATCCTCACTATCAGGTGTCCTGGACCATCGGAAAGTAGATAGGATAGTGAAAGGAGGGATAAGAAATGCTAAGGATTAATTTATTCATTATAAAGCCTGTATTAATTTTAAGGTAAAGTCGAATTTCTTGCAGACTGGGGGAGTTGGGAGAATTCCTACAAGATTACCAGTAAAGGGAAAGAAAAGGTAGAAGGGCTTCTTTGTGAGAAAAAAGAACTCACTGACGGAAATGTTTTAGTGGAAACTCCATGGATTTCAAAGAAATATCAGTTTCCCATAAAACTGATCAACTATAAGGCAAAGAAACAGCATTACATGGCTGAATTGAGAAACATAAAAGAAGAACGGATCAAACCTGATATTTTTGAGGTTCCAAAAGATTTTAAACAATTCAAATGAGAATAATTCAGGAAAGAGGAGGAATCATAAGGTAAGAGGGGAAAGGGGAGTTATAAGGGGAAGCTTAGTGGGGTTATTAAATGAACAGATAACTTTATGAAAGGAGACTTCAAATGGATCTGGTAGAAAGAGTAAAAAGTATCCTACTGAAACCTTCTCAGACATGGCCTCAAATCAAGGAAGAAATAACGACAATCCCTGAGCTTTATACCTCCTATGCAGTGATTCTCGCTGCCATTCCTGCAGTGGCCCAGTTGATAGGTTATGGTCTAATTGGACATTCTGTGCTTGGAGTTCATTTCCGTTGGGGAATAGGATGGGCTTTTGGCCATGCCATTCTCTATTACATCCTCTCCCTGGTGGGGATTTATATAGTTGCCTTGATCGCCGATGCCCTCGCCCCCAGTTTTGGTTCAAGGAAAAACATCCTCAATGCTTTCAAAGCAGTGGTCTTCTCAATGACACCAGGTTGGGTTGGAGGAATTTTCTACATCATCCCAACCCTCTCTCTGCTTAGCTTTCTGGCAGCCCTTTATGGAATATACCTTTTTTATCTGGGACTTCCCCTCCTTATGGAGACGCCAAAGGAAAAGTCCGTTGGTTATGTGATTGTGGTCATTGTTGTGACATTCGTGGTTTATGTGTTGATTGGCACCTTCGCTGGAGCAATCTTTTCTCCTGGAAGGATTTAAATAAAACGTTTGTAATAGTTCCAGATTTCAGAGATTTTGTAAAAGAAAGATTAGAAAGGAGGGAAGGCAATGGAGTTGCGAGAAAAGAACACAAATTCACAAGGTCCACCTGAGAAGCTGGGTGAGGTTTCACCGCAATTTGAGGAAATCTCGATTGGCGGAAACCGTATCTCAAGACTGGGAGATAGATTAATAGCCGTTCTCCTCGATACCTTCCTCATGGGAGCGGCCTTTGCAGTGATCGGGATGTTTGTAGCCTCCAAATTCAAATTGGGTGGCGTTACCGCAAAAGGGTTCTCGATGGAGGGAAAATCTGCCATCATCACTATAGGCCTTACTATCATTTTCGGGTTTCTATACTACTGGATCCTTGAGGGGCTTTTGGGTGCAACACTTGGCAAAGCCATGATCGGGATAAAGATCATCAAGAGGGATGGCACGAAATGCGATTTTAAATCATCCTTGATACGCAATCTCCTGCGGATCATCGACATCATCGGGGTCTATCTGGTAGGATTTTTTATAGCCCTTTTTTCGAAATTCCGTCAGAGGCTTGGCGACCATCTTGCAAATACGGTTGTCATTGAAATGAAGATAGGGAAGAATTTAAGGGCACTGTTTGTCATCCTCTGGGTTGCAGCCATTGGAGGAGGGATATGGTTTGCCTATAGCATCCATAGTGGAATCCCGAAACCTACGGTTATCCAACCCTCGGTTCCTGCTCCATCCGCCCCTGAAATCACAACTCCTGCAGTCGTGTCTGGAGACCTTAAGATTATAAACCTTAGGTATACCCAATCAAAAGATGGCCCCATCCGTCCTGAATCACCTTATAGGCCTGGAGATAAGGTCTATGTAAGTTATGATGTGATAGGATATACAACTGACCAGGAAGGGAAAGTCAACCTGTTTTTCACAGTAGCCCCTCTTGATCCAAATGGATTGCCCTTATATCCCCCTTATAAACATGAACTCCGGGAGACTGTACCGAAGGCTGGTGAACCCATAAACGGTTATTTTAATTTTGACCTTCCTTTATATGCACCAAGTGGTAAGTTTATCATTCATATCAAGGTCCACGACGCTGTAAAGAGCGTGGATTCTGAATTGAAGCAGTCTTTTACTGTTGATGCCCCATCAATAGCTGAACCTAAAGGACTTGAATTCAGGGATTTTTATTTCTCTCTCTCAGAGGGAGGACCTCCTATTACCCAGCCTGTGATTCAACCCGGAGGAACTATTCATTCTTCATGCAAGGTCCTTGGCTTACAGTTTCGCGAAGACCGCCCAGACGTCAATATATCACTCAAAGTGATCGGGCCTAATGGAGAGATTGTTATAGATAAGCCTACTCTTGTAAGTATTAATGAGCAGTATTTTTACCGCCCAGCGAAATTTTTCAGAACGATTTCGGCCTGGGTCACTCTCCCTTCTAAGGCACCCGCAGGAAGATATACCTGGAAATATATGATGACAGACAGAATCGCCAATGCCAAAGTAGATTACGAGGCGAGTTTCGAAGTGAAGTAGAGGAGTAATCAAATGAAAAGAGCCAACAATAAAGATAAAATGGTAATAAATTTTGTATTCACGGCGCTTCTTGTTGTCTTCCTTTTGCTTTTTTCAGAGTCTCTTGCATATGCAGCAGGGGAT
>FWPU01001210.1_pt1 | contig 79410 bp, 67 predicted proteins | sample 2228361 | NCBI WGS metagenome assembly FWPU01 (sample SAMEA103939777, study PRJEB20133) | metagenome | reverse complement strand
GTACTGGCACGCAATTCGCTCGACGATGGCTTCGATGCTTCCCCGGCGCTGGTCGATAGCGAAATCTATCTGCGCGGCCGCCGCTTCCTGTATCGCATTTCAGAAGAATAGCCTGGTGGTTTCCCCGCAGGTCGCCTCAGAAGCGGCTGGCGGCTGCTGTAGCCGAGGAGCGCGGAGAACAGATCGCTGTGGCGGAGCCCGCAGCTGCAAAGGCGGGGCCTTGCTCGATCCGCGGCGCGAGGAGCGCGGGCACTCTCTGGCGGTGCAATCAGGATTTTTTGGCAGGCCCCGGCGTGAGCTTGGGGAATTCCTTCTTCTTCCAACCCGGCGGCAGTTCGATGCGAATAAAGCCCATAAGCGCCGGGTTGCGGAATTCGAGCACCGACGGCGCGCGGATGACCTTCCGACGTTGCGGCTTCCGTTTCGCGCGACCCTTGCGTTTGCCGCGCTTTGTGTTTCGCTGCGATTTTCTTTGCGCCATCGCAACCTGCAAACGCAGCTTACTGTTCGCTGCCGGATTCGAGCCCCTTGCGGAACGGGATGCGAATCAACGTGAAAGCCACCACCGCGAATACCACCAGCGAAAGCCAGCCGCCCCAGTCGCGGTAAACGCCGAGCTGCTGCTGACCGGTCAGGAATTGCGTCACCGAGAAATCGGAGCGGCCCATGCGGTCGGCAACGATGAACGCCACCGAAAACAGAATCGCCAGCAGCGCCTCTCCGGCGATGAACCCCGATGCCAGCAACGTGCCGCGCTGTTCGTACTTTTCCTGCCCGGCCGCGGAAAGCTTGCGGCGCGCAGCAATGCGGTCGGCGACCCAGCGGATTACGCCGCCGGCAAAAATTGCCGAGGTCGTCTCGAAGGGCAGGTACATACCTACGGCAATCAGCATCGGGGCGGGCGCGTCTATCAGGATCAAGACGAAGCCGAGCACGCAACCCATCAGCACCAGGCCCCAAGCCATTTCGCCGGCTACGATGCCGTTGGCCAGCGTGGCCATCAGACCGGCCTGCGGCGCGGGCAGGTCGCGGCTGCCAATACCGTAAGCGCTGTGCAGCGCCACGAAGGGCCACATCAGGAAGAACGCCAGTACGCTCACACTGATGACTTCCGCGACCTGCATCTTCCACGGCGTGCCGCCCAGCAGATACCCAGCCTTCAAGTCCTGAATCAGGCTGCCCGCCACCGAACAGGAGATGCACACCACCGAGGCCACCCCGAGCACAGCCAGCACCCCGGGGATGCCGCGGACGCCGACGGTGACCATCAGCAGAGCGGCGACGACCAGAGCGGTTAGCGTCAGACCCGAGACGGGTTGATTGCTGCTGCCAATCAGCCCCACCAGGTAGCCGCCGATGGCTGCGAGCACAAAGCCCACCACGGTCATGACCGCGCCGGCCAGCAGCGCTGAGCCCCAGCCTTCCGTAAAGCGGTAATAAATGATGACGATGGGCACGACCAGCGCGGCAATCGAGGCGCCGATCAGCTTGATGGGGATATCGCGTTCCAGCCGGCTGCCGAGGCTTTCTGCGAGGCCTTTCGAGCGCGCTTGCAGCGCGCCGCGTACCGAAGCCATCAGCGAGCCGCGCATCGTGTAGAGCGTATAGACCGCGGCAATCAGCATCGTGCCGACGGCGACCGGTCGCACGATGTTGTACCAGACCGAATTGCTGATCACTTCCCAGGAGTCTCCGCCCGGCACGACACCGGGCAGCCGCCGCGGCAGGTCGGGGTCGAAAAACAGCAGCAGCGGGATCAGCACCCACCAGGCCAGCGCCGTCCCGGAAAAATTGATTGCCGCGTAGCGCGGGCCGATGATGTAGCCCACGCCCATCAGGGCGGGCGAAGCGAGCGGAGTGGTCCAAGGCATTCCGCCGCCGTGCGCGATTTCGCCGATGGGGTTTTTGTCGAAATCGAAATGGCGGATCACTGCCCGCGGAAATTCGATGAATCCGCTGGTCATTTCGCGGAACAGCAGCAGGCCGCGGCTGTTGGTGAAGAAATGCAGCAGCGCGCCAATGCCCATCGCCCCGAACACGTAGCGCGGTGCCTCGGTCGCTCCGTGCTGCCCCGCCTTGACGACCTCCGCGCAGGCCGTCGCTTCCGGGAACGGCAGGCTCGATTCCACGCACAACGGCCGCCGCAGCACGATGATAAAGAACACGCCGAGCAAGCCGCCCGCCAGCATGATCCAGACCACGTCCCAGAAATGCCCGGCCAGGTCGGGCCACACCCCTGCCAGGAAAAATGCCGGGATGGTGAAGGCCACGCCGGCCACCAGCGCTTCACCCACCGATGCTGCCGTGCGAGTAATGTTTTGCTCGAGCACGCCGCCGCGGAAGAAAGGCATGCGAAACACGGCGATGGCGATAACGGCAGCAGGAATCGTTGCGGCGATGGTCTGCCCGGCCTTCAGCGCCAGGTAGGCGTTGGCAGCGCCGAACATGGCCGAAAGCGCCACGCCCAGCAGCACGGCGCGCAGGGTCATTTCCGGTTCGCGCGATTCGGCGGGCACATACGGTCGGAACGCTCTGCTCATGAGGCCCTCTTGAGTGCGGTGTTGGAGTGCGCGTTCAGTTCCGGCTCCGGGTCAGACAATCACATCGAGTGCGGGGATCAAATTGTCCTGCAGACGGAAGTTGCGCAGGAACGGATCCGTTGTGTGTTCGAACTCGTCCCAGGGGCCGAAAAAATGAACACGGCCTTCGTGGAGAAAAACAATTTTATCGGCCAGCTTTTTGGCCAGGTGAGTGTCGTGGGTCACGACGAGAGACGTCTTGTGAAATCTCTGCTTCAGTTTCAGGATCAGGTCGCCGATGTGTCCGGCCATGACGTTGTCCACCATGGTGGTGGGCTCGTCGTAGAGAATCGCCTCCGGGTCCTGCGCCAGGGCCCGCGCGATGGCCACGGCGCGCTTGGCGCCGGTGTTCAACTCTGAGGGCAGCTTGTCAGCGTATTCGGTTGCCTCCAGCATTTCCAGCAGTTCGTCGACGCGGCGGTCAATCTCCTCGGGGCCCAGGTCGTCGCGGGTCTCCAGCGGGAAGGCGACGTTCTGGCGCACGGTAAGCGAATCGAACAGAGCGCCGGACTGGAAAACCATAGTCACCTTGCGGCGGATTTCAAAAAGCTCGTCTTCACTCCAGTCGGTAATGTCCTGCCCGGCGACGATCACCCGGCCTTCGTCGGGCTTCAAAAAACCCATGATGTGTTTCAGGGAGACGGATTTTCCGACTCCGCTGCGGCCCAGAATCACGACCGTCTCGCCGCGGTCCACCCAGAAGCTGACGTTGTCGAGCACCAGGTTATCCCCGAAGGCTCTGCTGACGTTTTTGAATTCGATGTAATGTTCGCTCACGACGTGTTCCGCTGTTCAAACCAGGCCCGGGCTGCGGCGTAATCTTCCGGCGAATTCATATTTTTGAATAGCCGGCCATGCGAATCAAACGCTTTCCATTCGGCAGCCTCGACCTTTTCCACAATGCAACCTTCCAGGGCCCGGGTCACTTTCCGCACGCCTCGCTCGATCGCCGCGCGCACCGGTGCGAGGCAACGCCGATGATACACGGCGCACAACGGCTCCGGGCGCGGCCGGCCAGCTTCGTCAGTCGTGAGGGGCATCACGGCGTCCCCCCGGCAGTTCACGGCGCGGGCGAGCAGATACTCGATCCACTCCGGCGCTAGATAAGGCATGTCGCAGCTCACGATCAAGGACCATTCAGTTGCCGAGGCGCGGAGGGCAGTGACGATTCCTCCAAGCGGGCCGAGGCCCGGCGCATCGTCAGGAAGAATCTGCGGCCATAGGCCAGCGTATTTTGAAGGAGGCCCGACGACAGTCACCGCGCTAACAAGCGGCTCGATCAACCCCGCAGCACGCCGCAGCAGGGGCAAGCCGGCAAGCTCGAGCAGCGCCTTATCGCGCCCCATGCGCGTGCTTGCGCCTCCCGCCAAAATGAAGCCCGTGACTTGGAAGAATTTCACCGGCATCAGTTCGCGGCCAGCTTGCCGGGGCGTTCGGTTCCCAGCTCACGCAGTTTTTCCTGCAGGCTCTGCCGGTGCAGGCCAATCGCGACTGCGGTGCGCGAGACGTTCCAATTCTGCTCTTCGAGCTTGCGCTTCAGGCAGGCAACTTCAAACTTGCGCTTGGCCTCGCGGAATTGCCTCTCGCCGGGCAGCTCGCCGGCTCGCGCATCCCGCGCAGCCGCCAGCGGCACTCCGCAACGGACCACTTTCGGCAGGTCAGCGACCGTCATTGCTTCGCCGCGCGCAAGAATCAGGCTGCGCTCGAGCGCATTCTTCAGCTCACGGATATTATCCGGCCAGTCGTATCGGAGGAGCGTGTCGAGCGCATCGCGCGAAAGCTGCATCGGGCGCTCGTGGCGCGCCGCGAACAGCCGCAGAAACGTTTCCGCCAGCAGCGGGATGTCTTCCTTGTGCGGGCGCAGCGGCGGCAGATTGATAGTCGCAACGCGCAGCCGGTAGTACAGGTCCTCGCGGAAGTGCCCGGCGGCAATCTCCGCTGGCAGATCGCGATGCGTGGCGCTGATGACGCGCACCTCCACGATAATCGAGCGCGAGCCGCCCAGCCGCTCAATCATTCGCTGCTCGAGCGCGCGCAATACCTTGGCCTGCGTGCCAGGATTCATGTCGCCAATTTCATCCAAAAACAGGGTGCCGCCCGAGGCCAGCTCAAACTTGCCTTTCTTCTGCTGTGCTGCACCGGTGAAGGTTCCTGTTTCGTAACCGAACAGCTCCGATTCAGTCAGATTCTGCGGCACCTCGGCGCAGTTGACCGCCACAAAAGGTCGAGCGGCACGCGGCGAACGATTGTGAATTTCTTGTGCCAGCGGCTCTTTGCCGGCACCGCTCTCGCCAAGGATGAGCCCGGTTGCATCGGCCGGCGCGACGCGGTCCGCCAGCTCGAACAGCCGGCGCATGGACGCGGAGGCGCCCAGCATCGGTCCAAACTTGCCTTCCGTCACCAGGCGCCGGTGGCCCAGAACGAACACCATTAAGAGCAGAAAGAGCAGCGTGCCAGCGGTAAAGCCTGTCAACTGCGCAAAGTAAAGGACGGCCATAGGGGCCCGTTGGAGCAAAATCTTACGAGGATGGCGGGCGGAAGGCAATGGCCACCTGCTGGGATTTTCAGAGGCTTTGTAATTTATTGTTTAGCAAGAAGTTATGTGAAATATAAGAGCGGAGAAGTCGAATGGGGTAGTCGGCGAAGGGCTTGACAGCGAGGACTTTCCTGCTATATTAGCACTCGACCGCGAGGAGTGCTAAACACTCTGGTGGTCTGGTTCCACAGAATCGGCGGGTTCAAACCGGCGGCAGCCAATTTCGGTGACGCCGGTTCAGGGCCAGCAATCTGAGTATCCCTATCTCATCTTGGGAGGTTCGAACACCTATGCCCGTGAACATCACTCCCCTGCATGACCGCGTACTGGTCAAGCGGATTGAGGAGAAGGAAACCGTGAAGGGCGGCATCATTATCCCCGACACGGCGAAGGAAAAGCCCCAGGAGGGCGAAGTCATCGCGGTGGGTGCCGGGAAAATGGAGAAGGGCGAACGGATTCCGCTGGATGTGAAGGCAGGCGACCGCGTCCTTTTCGGGAAGTACAGCGGCACCGACATTAAAATCGAGGACCAGGAATACCTGATCCTTCGCGAGGATGAAATCCTGGCGAAGATTGGCGGGACCGCCAAAGCGGCTTCCGCTAAGAAATAACTATTCCCCCCGTTCCCGCTTTGCGGGACGGGGCGGTCCGGGCCGTTCGCGGCACCCAAAGAACCGGATCGCCGAGGGAACAAATCTCAGATCTTTCGGAGGAGGCTGAAATCCTATGGCAAAGCAAATCGTGACTGGCGAACACTCTCGTCAGGCGATTCTGCGCGGCGTCAACACGCTGGCGGACGCAGTGAAGATCACGCTGGGCCCGAAAGGGCGCAACGCCGTGATCGAGAAGAAGTTCGGCCCGCCGGTCATCACCAAGGACGGTGTGACCGTGGCCAAGGAAATCGAACTCAAGGACCCGCTGGAGAACATGGGCGCACAGATGGTGCGCGAGGTGGCGTCGAAGACGAGCGATGTGGCTGGCGACGGCACCACCACCGCCACCGTGCTGGCGCAGGCCATCTTCCGCGAAGGCGTGAAGACGGTGGCGGCCGGAGCGAACCCCATGGCGCTGCGGCGGGGCATCGAGAAGGCCGTGGAGGTGGCGGTCGGCGAAATCAAAAAACTCGCCCGGGACGTGAAGGGCGACATGATCGCGCAGGTCGGCACCATCAGCGCCAACAATGACAAGCAGATCGGCGGCATCATCGCCGAGGCGATGAAGAAGGTGGGCAAGGATGGCGTCATCACCGTCGAGGAGTCGAAGACGATGGAGACGACGCTCGAGGTGGTCGAAGGGATGCAGTTCGACCGTGGCTACCTCTCGCCCTACTTCGTCACCGATCCCGAGCGGATGGAATGCGTGCTGGAAGACGTACGCATTCTGATCCACGAGAAGAAGATCAGCTCGATGAAGGACCTGCTGCCGCTGCTCGAGCAGATTGCCAAGATGGGCAAGCCGCTGCTGATCATCGCTGAGGACGTCGAGGGCGAAGCCCTGGCCACCCTGGTGGTGAACAAGCTGCGCGGCACACTGCAGTGTGCGGCAGTGAAGGCCCCGGGCTTCGGCGACCGCCGCAAGGCCATGCTGGAGGACATCGCCATCCTGACCGGCGGCAAGGCCATCACCGAGGACCTGGGCATCAAGCTGGAGAATGTGAAGATCGAAGACCTGGGCCGGGCCAAGAAGGTGACGATTGACAAGGACAACACCACCATCGTCGAAGGCTCCGGCAAAACCAGCGAAATCGAAGGCCGCGTCAAGCAGATCCGCACGCAGATCGAGGAGACCACCAGCGACTACGACCGCGAAAAGCTCCAGGAGCGGCTGGCCAAGCTGGTGGGCGGCGTGGCGGTGATCAAGGTCGGCGCGGCGACCGAAACCGAGCTGAAGGAAAAGAAGGCTCGCGTAGAGGACGCCATGCACGCCACCCGCGCCGCGGTCGAAGAAGGCATCGTGCCCGGCGGCGGCGTGGCCCTGCTGCGTTGCATCCCGGCGCTCGACAAAATGAAGCTCGACGAGGACGAGATGATCGGCGTCAACATCGTCAAGCGGGCGCTGGAAGAACCTGCGCGGCAGATTGCGCAGAACGCCGGCCACGAAGGCGCTGTCATCGTCGGCCGCATCCGCGAAAACAAGGAAGAAAATTTTGGGTTCGACGCGGAGAGCGGCGAATTCGGCGACATGGTCAAAGCCGGCGTGATTGACCCGGCCAAGGTCACCCGCCTGGCTTTGCAGAATGCCGCCTCGATCGCCGGCCTGATGCTGACCACCGAAGCCCTGGTGGCCGACATCAAGGAAGAAGAAAAGAAAGCCGCCGGCGCCGGTCCGCACGGCGGCATGGGCGGCATGTACTAGACCTTCCGTCGCCTGAGCGTCTGCTGGAACGGCACCATCGGGGCCCCGGTGAGCCGGGGCCCTTTTTCTTTTTGTCTGATTGACCCAGAGGAGGCTGCGCGATAGATTGGCGGCCGCCGAAAGCCATCGCTGACGGACGGAGGCGCATGAGACGAAGCTGGAATCTGCTGCTCTGGCTTGGCTTCCTGATTTGCGTGGGCGCCTTTTTCGGCTACTTCTACTTTTTTGTGCGCTTCCCGACTACGCGTGACGTTCCCTGGGCAAGCTGGCTGCTGTTCGCCGGTGGCCTGGTTTGCGTGTGGGGAGGGCTGCGGCGGGCGTTGCGGCGGCCGGACGCCTATCGCGGCAAAATCTTCGGCCCGGTGCTCGCGGTGCTGAGCCTGGTGGTAACCGGTTTCTTCGGCTTCTACACATTGGTTCTTTCCTCCCAGCTGCCGGCTGCGGCGGGCGCGCCGGGGGTGGGCGACCTAGCGCCAGACTTCGCGCTGCCCGACCAGAATGGAAATTTTGTTTCACTCGCCGAACTGCTGGGCGAGGGTGAAGGCGCGAACTGGGTGCTGCTGGTCTTCTATCGCGGCTACTGGTGACCGTTCTGTAACTCCGAGTTACGGGGTTTTCAAGAACATTTGAGCGAGTTCAAAGCCCGCGGGGTGCGCGTTGTCGCCCTGAGCGTGGATCCGCCGGAGGCGACTCGTCAGTTGTGCGAGAGCCAGGGCTACAATTACACATTTCTCGCCGATATCGAGCGGGAAGTGATCCGCCGCTTCGACCTGCTGCATCCCGGCGGTGGCGGGCCTGCCGGAGATATCGCCCGCCCGGCGGAATTTCTGATTGACCCGGCGGGAAGAATTCACTGGGTGAACTTGACCGAAGATTATCGCATACGCCCGCGCCCAGAGCAGGTACTCGAGATTGTGGACGGAATTCTGGCCCGGACAAAAAGTTCCACAGGCCGGTAGCCAGGACGGCGGCTGGGCGGGTTGCCCGCTGCCGGGCAATTGAGTATATTCATCCGCTCGCCAAGCCCGCGCCGGGGGAGTGAACAGATGCCAGGACTGCTATCACGGATGCTACCGCGCGAGGCGACGTTTTTCGAATTGTTTGTCGCGCAGGCAGAAAACGTACACCACGCCGCCGAGTCTCTTGCGCGCCTGTTCGAGGACTACACGGATGTTCCCGCGAAGGTCAAAAAGATCAAGGAGCTGGAGCACAAAGGCGACACCATCATTCACGACCTGGTAACACGCCTGAATCAGACATTTATCACGCCCATTGACCGAGAAGACATCCACGAGCTATCCAGCAGGATTGACGACGTGCTCGACCTGATTGACGCCGCCGCCAGCCGGCTGGTCATCTACCGCGTGGACCGCATCCGGCCCAAGACCACGCAACTGGTCAGATTGGTTCCGCGGGCCACCGAGCAAATGCTGGCCGCCGTCCGCGTGCTCGAAAAGCAGAACGACATTCTGAAGTATTGCCGCGAAATGACCCGCGTGGAAAAGGAAGCCGACAGCATCTGCCGCCGGTTGATCGCTGAATTGTTCGACGAAGAGACCGACCCGGTGGAAATTATCAAGTGGAAAGAAATTATCGAAGTGCTGGAAGCCTCTACGGACGAGGTCGAAGACGTGGCCAACGTCCTGGAAGCCGTGTCCCTGAAGAGTTCCTGAAACGGATGGGCCCGTGAAGAAGTCTCCGATTCCCTTCCCGGCGGGCTGAGGCGGATTGGAACCTTTCGTCTTCATCGCCATCATCTTCGTCACCACGCTGCTGTTTGAATTCGGCAACGGGTTCAACGACGCGGCGAACTCCATCGCCACGATTGTCTCCACGCGGGTGCTTTCGCCGCGAATGGCGGTGGTCTGGGCGGCTTTCTGGAACCTGATCGCCGCGTTTGTGTTCGGCACCGCGGTGGCCAAAACCATGGGCAAGGGGCTCGTCCACCTGGAAATGGTGGACGAATGGGTGCTGCTGGGCGGGCTGCTCGGCGCCATTGCGTGGACCTACGTTTGCACATATCTCGGCCTGCCCATCAGCGTCTCCCATTCCCTGATGGGCGGCTATGGCGGCGCAGCGGTGGCCAAAGCCGGCTGGGACGCGATCCTCTGGAGCGGCTGGGAGCTGCCGGTGCTGTTCATCTTTCTGGCGCCGCTGCTGGGCATGGTGGCGGCCATGGTGCTGGTGGTGATCACGAGCTGGGTGGTGCGGCGGCAGGCACCCTGGAAGGTGGACCGCTGGTTCCGCCGGCTGCAACTGGTCTCGGCGGCAGCCTACAGCTTGGGCCACGGCACCAACGACGCGCAGAAAGGAATGGGCATCATTACCGCCGCGCTGGTCACCGCCGGGGCGCTGCCCGATTACGAGGTGCCGTTCTGGGTGATTCTTTCCTGCCATGCCGCGATCGCGGCCGGCACGATGGCCGGCGGCTGGCGCGTGGTGAAGACGATGGGCCAGCGCATCACCAAGTTGCGTCCCTTTGATGGCTTCAGCGCGGAAACTGCCGGGGCGCTGCTGCTGGTGGGGACGGCTCAGGCGGGTATTCCGGTCAGCACGACGCATACCATCACCGGGGCGATCGTCGGTGTCGGCACCACCCACCGCATCACCGCGGTGCGCTGGGGCATCGCGACACGGATTATCTGGGCCTGGGTGTTGACCATCCCCGGCGCCGCGCTGATTGCCGCCGGCAGCTACGCCTTGCTAAACTGGCTGTATTGAGGGTTATGAGCGAGCGTCCCATCTTCGCCACCGTCGAAGAAGCACTGGAAGAGTACCGCCAGGGCCGCATGATCGTGCTGGTGGACGACGAAGACCGCGAAAATGAAGGGGACCTGGCCATGGCCGCGGAAAAGGTCACGCCCGAGGCCATCAATTTTATGGCCAAGCACGGCCGCGGGCTCATCTGCCTGGCGCTGACCGAAGACCGCTGCGAAGAGCTGAACCTAGCGATGATGTCCCCGCTGAACACTTCGAATTTCGGCACGGCCTTTTGTGAATCCATAGACGCGCGCTGGGGCACCACCACCGGCATCAGCGCCGCCGACCGCGCTACCACCATCCTCACGGCGATTGACCCGAAAACCCGTCCGCACGACCTGGCGCGGCCCGGTCACGTGTTCCCGCTGCGCGCACGGCGCGGGGGCGTGCTGGTACGCGCCGGTCAGACCGAAGCGTCGGTTGACCTGGCCCGGCTGGCAGAGCTGACCCCGGCGGGGGTGATCTGCGAAATCATGAACGACGACGGCACCATGGCCCGGCTGCCGCAACTGGCCCAGTTCTGCCGCGCACACGGCCTGAAGCTGCTGACCATCGCCGAGCTGATCCGCTATCGCATGCAGCACGAACGTTACGTGCGCCGAATCGGCGAGACGGCGCTGGAGACGCGCTTCGGCCCGTTCCGCATGATTGCCTATTCGAGCGATGTGGACAATGAGCTGCACGTGGCGCTGGTGCGGGGCGAGCTGAGCGGCGAGCCGCCTCCGCTGGTGCGGGTCCATTCGCACTGCCTGACTGGCGACGTGTTCGGCTCGATGAGCTGCGACTGCCGCGAGCTGGTGTCCCGTTCGCTGGAAGCGATTGCGCGGGAAGGTCGCGGCGTGTTCGTCTATCTGCACCACACCGGCCGCGGCTTCGCGATTGATGGAGCCGCGCCTGAGCCGGGCAAGCTCCCCCGCATCGTCTATCACGCGCGCGGCCAGCTCGACCGCGACGTCGCCCGCCAGCGGCTAGTGCAGCGCGAAAGCGGCGTCGGCGCGCAGGTCCTGATTGACCTGGGACTGAACCGCATCCGCGTGATGACCAACCACCCGCGCAAAGTCGTCGCCCTCGGTGGCTACGGCCTGACCATCGTAGACCAGGTGCCCATCCCGGTCAGCGAGAACAAGCCCACCCACCAGGAGCTTTAGGCTGCTTGTCGTCCGGTTTTTCGACTGGTTTCACAGTCACCAGCGGGCGGAGCCTTTCCAGCTTTTTCCTGGTGATGCCGCGAATCGCCAGCAGGTCTTCGAGGCGGCGAAACGGCCCGCTCTTTTCGCGGAACCGGATGATGGCTTCGGCTGTCTTGGGGCCGATGCCGGGGAGTTTCTGCAATTCTCCGGCCGTTGCCGTGTTTAAGTCGAGCGGCTCTTGCGCAGGGTCACGGCCGCTCTGGGCGGCAACCAGGCCTGCGTATAAGCAAACAAGAAGAGCAGGAGCAACGAGCCGCACCCATCTCCGGCATGGGGCTGTTGGCTTCGCGCGAGCAGGCACGGCCTACTCCAAAGGCTTGCCCTGCGCGTCGTAAATCTCCACCTCGCCGAAGAGTGCGGCCTGCTCGCAGAGCTGTTCGCGCTCGCCGACGAGCACGATCTGCATGTTGGGCGAATCGAAATACCGCCGCGCGGCGGCCAGAACCTCTTCGCGCGTGATGGCACGGACGCGGTCGCGATACGTTTCCAGATAATCTTCCGGTAGGCCGTGCAGATAGACGGTTGCCAATTGTCCGAGCAGGCCGTCCTGCGTGGCCAACCCGAGCGAAAAGACGCCGCACAAATAGTGCTGCATGTCGGCCAGCTCGTCTTCGCCGACGGGCAGCGCACGCAGGCGGTCCACTTCGTAAAAGATTTCTGCCAGGGTGGCTGCCGCCACATCGTTGCGCACCGCCGCGGCTATGCTCAGGTAGCCGTGCTCGCGCAGCGCATGCACCGAGCTGCGCGGGCTGTAAGTGTAGCCTTTCTGCTCGCGGATGTTCATCACCAGCCGCGAATGAAAGGCCCCACCGTAGATGGCGTTGGCGGTCGCCAGCCGCTGCCAGTCCGTATGATTCCGTGTGATGGCGCGGTTGCCGACCAGCACCTGCGCCTGCACCGCGCCCGGCAGATGGACCAGATATACGCGCCGGCCGCGAATTTCCGGCGGCGCGGCGGTCGTTGTCTCCGGCGGCTTCCGCGCCGGCCAGGTGCCAAAGCGCTGCTCGATTTTTTCCAGCATCGTTTCTGAAGAAAGATCGCCCACGGCCAGCAGCAGCGCGTTACCCGCCACATAGTGCTCCCGGTAAAACTGTTGCAGCTCTTCACGCCGGTATGCCCGCACGTCCTGTTCAGCCGGCGCGGCAACGGCGTAAGGATGTTCGCCAAACAGCACGCGCCGCAGCCGCTCGCCGGCCAGAAAGCCGGGCGTGGTGCGCTGGATGCGCAGCTCTTCGAGTTCCTGGCGGCGCTCGCGCTCGAATTCCTCGGGCGGAAACGCGGCGTTGCGCGCCAAATCATCGGCCAGTTCGAGCAAGCCGTCGGCGAAATCTGAGAGGCCGGAAAGCGAAATCACGCTGGAATCAGACCCGGCGCCGGTGCTGAGATCGGCGCCCATGCGACGCAGGTCTTCTTCAATCTGCCGGCTGGTGCGCGAGGTCGTGCCGGTGCGCACCACGGTGGCTGTGATACCCGCCAGCCCCGGCCGGGTGTGCGCCACCGCTGCGTTGCCCGTGCGGAAGACCAGCTGCATGGAAATTTTGGGGATGGCACGCGATTCGACCATCACGACCTGCAAGCCGTTGGCCAGCACCCTCACGGTGCGCTTCGGCCAGACGACACTGCGCTCTTCGGCGAGTGCGGGAGGAGCGGTCAGCCGCGGCGGCGTTCGAGTGGCCATCACGCGCCTCCCTTCCCCGCAGCGCGGGGCTGGCGGATGACGATGGCTCGATTCCCAGGCAGCAGATATTTCTGCGCCGCGGCGCGCACCTCATCAGGAGTGACGGCCATGAACCCGTCGAGGATGCCGTTCACCAGCGCCGGGTCGTTGTCGAACAGTGTGAAGCAGGCGGCGTAGTGCATCAGCCCGAAGCGCGGCACGTAGCCTCCCATGCCCCCTTCGAGCGCACTGAGGTAATCAGAGCGGAACTTCACCTTCACGTGTTCGAGTTCGGCCCCGGTCACGCCCCGATCCTGAATTTCGGCGACAATTTCGTCGAACGCGCGGATCGCCGCCTCCGCCGAATACTCCGGTTTGTGCAGAACTTGCGTAACCATCAGCACCGGGCCGTTGTAATCGAGCACATCACCGAGCGGGTAGTGGATGCCGCCGGCCGTTTCCACGGCAATCTGTTGCTCCATCACCAGCCGGCGATACACGCGTCCGGCACGCCCGCCGTGGAGAATCTGATCGAGCAGGGCGGCGGCGTGCCAGTCGGCAGTGCGCCGTTTCGGCATGTGATACCCGATGGCCAGGGCGGGCAGCGTCCCGAATTTTTCTTCGACCGTGCCGCGGCGCTCTTCCCCCGGCGAAGGCTCGTAAACGTCCGGCCGCGGTGGGCGGGAGTTTGCGGGAATGTCTTCGAAATAGCGTCGCGCAAGCAGGAAGCCATCCTCGGGCTTGACGTCGCCGACTATCAGCAGCACGGCATTGTTCGGCGCGTAGTAGGTGCGAAAGAACTGCTGCACGTCTTCCAGCGTAGCGGCATCGAGATCGGCGAAGTCGCCGTAAAAATTGTGCGCGTTGGCCCATTTGCGGTAGGCCACCGGCGGCAGGTCGAGCCACGGGAAGCCGCCGTAGGGCTGGTTCAGGACATTGACGCGGACTTCTTCCTTCACCACGTCGCGCTGGTTGTCCAGATTTTCCTGTGTGACCTTGAGCGCCCGCATGCGGTCGGCTTCCAGCCACAGCACGCGCTCCAGAGCATTCGAGGGCACAGCCTCGAAATAATTGGTCACGTCGTAACGCGTCGAGCCGTTCAGCACGCCGCCGGAGGCATTCACCAGGCGGATGTGCATCATTTTGTCGGCATTCTCCGAGCCTTGAAACATCATGTGCTCGAACAGGTGGGCGAAGCCGCTGCGACCCTCGGGCTCCAGCCGGAAGCCGATGTTGTAGTACACGCCAACCGTCGCCACCGGCACGGTGCGATCGGGCGAGATGACGACGCGCAGGCCGTTCGACAGCGTGGCGGCTTCGAGCGGAATTTGCAGTGTGGACAAGCCTTCCTCCCCTTGGATTTCATTTCTCAGAATCCAGAGTTCAAACCGCCGCAGCCAGCGCGGGTCCCGCCGGGTCAAATCCGCATTCGCACCTTGTCTGCGGCAGGCGGCTGCGTGCCGAGCAGCGGCTCGAGTTGCGCCAGCAGCCGCTGCGGCTCCGGCGCCAGCATGCGCACGGCGAGACGCGTGAGCGCGGCGTAAGCTTGCGCATACTCGCGCGGATACCGCCGCAGCACCGCCATGTGACGCGCCACAGTCTCGAAGTCCCCTCGGGGCACCGGCCCGGACCAGGAATCCAGCGCGCCTTGTCTTTCCAGATTGGCAATCGTCTGCCGGGCCATGGTGAGCAAAGCGCGCGCAGCCTGCCGCCGCGTGAAGCCGGCAGACGTCAGCACCCGCACTCCGGCTTCGAGCACCACCAGCGTATGCTGCGCGGCGAAGCCGCCGGCAGCATGATAGGCCGCCTTCTTCGTTGGTTCGATGTGCACCGGAACACCGCCCAGCAGCCGTGCAATCCTCCGGGCCAGGCGCAGCGCACGGGCGTCTCCGTCAAGGCCGAAGACGATGCCTTCCAGCTCCGGTGCGCCGCGGCGGCTGAACGTCTGCATCGGATGCATGGACGCGACAGCCGCTCCGAGCTTCTGCAGCGGACGCAACGCCTCGTGGCTCAACGCTCCGCTGGTATGCAGGACAATCTTGCCACGCCAGTCGCTTCCGCCGATGCGCGCCAGTTGCCTAGCGGCGCCGGCGATGGCGCTGTCGGGGGTGGCAATCAGCACCATGTCGGCTCCGAGTAACTGGCGCGTCAGCTCACCATGCGGCGTGCCCGCGCCAATCGAACGCACCGCGGCGCGCGCGGTGGCCTCCGAACGGGTAATTACCGGGCCGATGCGCCAGCCCGCCTCACGCAACCGGCGGCCCAGCACGCGTCCCACGCGCCCGGCCCCCACGATCGCCAGTGTGTTCGTCACGAGGTGATAGAATACCGTGTTTTCACCGCAGGAGAAAATTTCACGTGGCCGTTTTCTGGACAGTGCTGCTGGCCGTCGTCGCGGCCTTCTGGCTGCTGCACGGCGTTCGAGTGGGCGTAGAAGCGCTGCGGCTGCCCTGGCTGGAAGACGTCGAACCGGCCGCCGATGCCGTCTGCCCGCGAGTTTCCATTCTGTTCACGGCACGCGACGAAGCCGCAACACTTCCGCATGCCCTCGCTACGTTTCTCGCGCTCGACTATCCCCATCTCGAAATCGTGGCTGTAAATGATCGCTCACAGGATGCCACCGGCAAAATTCTGGAAGCTGCTGCGCAAAACGATCCGCGGGTGAGGGTGCTCCATGTGCGTGAGCTGCCCAAGGACTGGCTGGGCAAGTCACACGGCTTGCAGAAGGCCTACGAGCATTCGAGCGGTGAATGGCTGGTTTTCACCGACGCAGATGTGCGCTTCGCGCCCGATCTGCTCCGTCGGGCCGTGGCCATGGCCCGCGCACAGGCACTCGACCATCTGACTCTGTTCGGCCGGCTCGACATGGAAGGCTTCTGGGAGAAGGTCGCGATGACGTTTTTCGGCCTCGGTTTTCACTTCGCCGCAAGACCCGCACGCGCCTGCGACCCGCGCTCGAAAAACTACGTTGGGGTGGGCGCGTTTCAAATGGTGCGGCGCGAAACATACGAAGCCAGCGGGATGCACCGCCGATTGGCCATGGACGTGGTGGACGACATGAAGCTGGGAAAAATCATCAAGCAGGCCGGCTTTCGCTCGGGCGCGGCCGTCGCGGGCGACAAAGTGCGCGTGCGCTGGTACGACAGCATCGGGAACATGGCCCGCGGCGTGACCAAAAACTTCTTTGCCGGCGCCGAATACAAGGTCAGCGTGGCGGGGTTGCAGGTGACCGGCCTGCTGGTGTTTTACGTGCTGCCATTCGTCGCGCTGTTGTTTTCAGGCGGCTGGGATCTGGCGCTGGCAGGCGTCGCGGCGCTCACGGCCGTGGTGTTGCAGGGCGGGGTGTGCTGGGGCATGGGGGTTTCCCCGCTCTATGCGCTGACGCATCCGCTGGGCGCGGCAATTTTCATCTACCTGCTGCTGCGCTCGACTGTGGTGACTCTGCGGCGCGGGGGGGTCATCTGGCGCGGCACGTTTTATCCGCTCGAGCAGCTTCGCAAGGGAATGGTGTAATGCGCGATTCTCACGTGAGCAACTCACAAGTGTGATGGCAACCCCGCGAGGCGGGCGATGCACCCCGGAGAACATATCCTGACAATGCTCGTGCCGATGAGTTCCCTCGCTTCGTTCAGAACGACCGCCCTGGCTGGGACTGGCCGACTCTCAGCGAGGTGGCGGAGGGAAACATGGGCTGAGGCTACCGGCTGGTGCGCACCTGGCGCAGGGCGGCTTCGCGGTGGGCCAGCGCAGCCTGCTGCAGGATGAGGGCGGCCAGGTGGTCGGGGTTGTTGCTGGAGAAGCTCTGCGTCTTCCCGTCGAAGAACCCCAGCTCCACGCCGGTTGCCACCACCTGCGAGACGAACGAGGGCCTCCAACCTTCCAGCGAAAACCAGGACTTCGATTTCGGCTCGAGGATGGTTGACTTCGCCCGGCTGATATTGCGCAGCGGATACCGCTTGCGAAAAAGACCCATCCGCAGGAGAACGTGTTCGCCGGTGATTTCCACCGTCAGTTCATCGGAAAACGCCAGCAAAATCACACCAGCCACGCCGGCCACAAGGTGGAAGTAGCTCACCAACAAAGCGAGAATCTCACCCGGCGAGTCCTTAGCTGCGGCGAAATAGACAAGCAAGGCGAGGCCTGCCGCGGCCAGCAGGCGGACGAAGATGCGCCTGCCGGGCGTGAGCAGCTCGACGGTTTCCGTATAGACAGACATCAATGGCCCAGGCGGCGCCGCGGCCGGCCACCCGCAGCCGGGCCCGCTGAGTTTTCGCCCTGCGGATTCGCGACAGCGGGCGCCGGCAACGTACCTGCCTCGTGACTCGCTGCGACGCCGCCCTCAGCAGCCATGATGGGCAGCGAGGTGGAAAAAATTGCGCCCAGGTCGCGCTGTTTCAGCGCACGGATGCGGTCGCGGAGCTGCGCGGCACGTTCGAACTCAAATTTCCTGGCGGCTTCGTGCATGGCCGCTTCGAGCTGCGTGATGGCCTGTCGCAACTGCTCTTCGCTGGTGATTTCTTCGGGCAGGAGGTCGTCCACCGGCACGGTGACGTAGTCGGCTTCGAGAATCTGTGCCAGGGTCATGTCCACGGCCTTGACCACCGATTGCGGGGTGATGCCGTGGTCGCGGTTGTAGGCCATCTGCTTGGCGCGGCGGCGGTTCGTTTCGTCAATCGCGCGTCGCATCGAACCGGTGATGGTGTCGGCATAGAGTATTGCCTTGCCGTGAATGTGCCGCGCGGCGCGGCCGATGGTCTGAATCAGCGCAGTGTCGGAACGCAAGTAGCCTTCCTTATCGGCATCGAGAATGGCAACCAGGGAAACTTCCGGCAGGTCAAGTCCTTCGCGCAGCAGGTTGATGCCGATGAGCACGTCGAATTCGCCACGGCGCAGGTCGCGCAGGATGCGCACTCGTTCGAGGGTTTCGATTTCCGAGTGCATGTAGCGGCAGCGCACACCCACTTCGGTGAAATACTCGGCCAGGTCTTCGGCCATCCGTTTGGTGAGCGTGGTGACCAGGACGCGCTCAGCGGCGGCGACACGCTGGCGGATTTCCTCCAGCAGGTCGTCAATCTGGCCCTTCGTCGGGCGAACTTCGACTTCGGGGTCCACCAGGCCGGTCGGGCGGACGACCTGTTCGACGACCACACCCCCGGATTTCGTCAGCTCGTACGGCCCTGGCGTGGCGGAGACATAGATGACCTGGTTAACCCGGTTTTCGAACTCCTCGAACGTCAGCGGGCGGTTGTCCAGCGCCGAGGGCAGCCGGAAGCCGTGCTCAACCAGGGTCTGCTTTCGCGAGCGGTCGCCGTGGTACATACCGTGAAGCTGCGGCACGGTCTGGTGGGATTCATCAATGAACAGCAGGTAGTCTTCCGGCACGTAGTCGAGCAACGTGGGCGGGGCCTCGCCGGGCAGCCGGCCGGCCAGGTGCCGCGAGTAGTTTTCGATACCGTGGCAGTAGCCGATGGTACGCATCATTTCGATGTCAAACAGCGTGCGCTGCTCGAGTCGTTGCGCTTCGACGAACTTGCCCTTGCGCTCGAGTTCGGCCTTCCACCAATCGAGCTCTTCCAGAATGGCGGCGATGGCGCGCTCTTTCTGGTCGGGTTCGAGCACATAGTGGGTCTTCGGATAGACGGGCACGCGGGGCAGGCCGTCGCGCGAGCGCATTTCACCCGTCAGCGGGTCAATACGGTGAATGGCCTCAATCCGGTCGCCCCAGAGCTCGATGCGGTAGCCATCGTCTTCATAGGAGGGAAAAATTTCCACCGTGTCGCCGCGCACGCGGAACGTGCCGCGGCGGAGGTCTTCAGAGCGCTCGTACTGGATGTCCACCAGCTTGCGCAGCATCTGCTGGCGCGGCATCGTCTTGCCCGTTTCCACCATCAGCAGCATGCCGTAGTAGGCTTCGGGCGAGCCGAGGCCGTAGATGCAGGAGACGGAAGCGACGATGACGACGTCGCGGCGCTCGAACAGCGAGCGTGTGGCCGAAAGCCGCAGCTTGTCGAGTTCGTCGTTGATTGTGGCCTCTTTTTCGATATAGGTGTCGGTGGCCGGCAGGTAGGCTTCGGGCTGGTAATAATCGTAGTAGCTGACAAAGTATTCCACTGCGTTGCGCGGGAAAAAGCCGCGGAACTCGTGAAACAGTTGCGCGGCGAGCGTCTTGTTATGCGCCAGGACAAGTGTCGGACGGTTGACCTGCTCGATAACCTTGGCCATGGTGAAAGTCTTGCCCGAGCCGGTCACGCCGAGCAGCACCTGGTGCTTGTCGCCGTTGCGCACGCCGCGGACGAGCTGCGCGATGGCTTCGGGCTGGTCACCGCGCGGGTCGTAGTTGCTGACGAGTTGAAAGTCCATGATCAGGGCGCGCTGCTCGTGCTGTTTCCCAAGTACGAATTATAGCGCACGCCCATAGGCGGCCACGAGCTACGGCCCGGATACCGAAGAAAGCGCCAGCAGTGAAATCTGCGAGGTAGTTTCGCTGCGGGCGCGGTAGCGCACCTGCTGCTCGCCGGCCTCGGTCGCCACCGTGACGTCGAACTGCTCGGCGCTGGTATGTGTGGAGCTGACCAGGAATCCGGTATGAAGCGAGACATAGCTGAGCGTCTCGCTCCGGCTGCTCATTCTGCCCGACGTGCGCAGGCCACGGTTGCGGTACTCTTCCGGCGTCGGGTCGCGTGGAGCGCCCCGGCGGATGAGTTCCGAGCGAGTCAGGATGACGGCGCAGAGTTCACCCGGGCGGGTGGCCGTCGCGCCCGGCGCCAGCGAAACGGCGCTGCATGGCTCGTTGCGCAGATAAGTGGAACGGGTGCGCCGCGAGTAGCCTTCGAGCGGCACGGTAACCGGCCGGCGGGTTTCATGCTCCCACGACTGGCCGACAGCGATGCCACCGCGCGGGTGTTCCACACTGAGCGAAATCTGAGTGAGCCATTCGCGCACTGCCTGACTGTGCTCCGGCAGGGCGTCATCAAGGCCTGCGATCTCACGAACGTTCCCCTGGGCATCGAGCGTGAATTCCAGCGAGCGGCCTTGGAGCCGGCGAAGCTGGGCTTCGCGGGCGGCGATTTGCGGGTCGGGGATATCGGACTCGGTGCGCAGAGCAATCGTCTCATAGGTAGCGCGCAGGCGAACTTCGCGCATCACTCCGCCGGAGTCATGCACAAGGCTCACCACCTGGAGCCGCACGCGCGCGCTGAGCGAGCTTTCTACGTGGCGGGCTGCCTGTGGGTCTTCGATGACGCCCTCGGTGCCGCCGTCGCGCACGATGCGGAAATCCATCTGGTAGAGGATTGTCTGCCCCGCCGCGAACAGCGGGTCGAGCCGCACGCGGTCCTGCGCCGCGCATTGGGCAATCGCCAGCAGCAGAACGCCGGCCAGGATGATCGGCTTCCGCATCAACGGATTTCTTCCATCTGCACTTGCACGGCCAGCCGCGCGGTAAACCGCGGCGGCTCTTTCATCCCGGGTACCGGAGGCAGTTCGTGCGTGACCTCACGGGTGGCTGAGCGCGTCGCGGCCAGCAAGCGGCCGCCGGCCAGCGAAAGCGTATTCAGCGACTCGGCATGGAACCGAACCTCCCCCGCACCAAGCCTGCTTTCTGTCGCCGCAGGAATCTTCGCGGAGAGTTGCTGAACAAGGTGCAATCGCACGGCCGGCTCGCCGGCATTGTGCGCCTCGAGCCATTCGGCAGTTTCCGAAGCACGCACATCGCTCCAACCGGCGAGCTCGACGGCACGAGGTTCCTGCCAGCGGTCGCCCAAGCGGACTGCACGATCAGGGAGCGTGACCGCGGGGCGCAGCGCACGCAGCAGCCACAGGGTCAGAATCGGCGGAGGGTCTTCATCCAGGCCGACCACGCCCTGTGGCTGCAGCCCTGCGAGCTGGCCGTCGGGAGCTTCGCGATAACGCAGCGTCAGCGGATCCGCTCCGCGCCACCGGTTCAGTGCCGCGCGCAGCGCCGCAGCCAGCTCCCCCGTTTGCTCGTCCTGCGGCTCGCTGCGGATCTGCGGGGTGGTGAAACCGGACAAATCTTCCTCCACAGTGGCGGCCCCATTGTCAAATTCGAGCACCCGCCGTCGGATGTTCCACTCGATTTCCGCTTCAACGCGGCGTTCGAGCGAGAATGCGTAGGTCGTGGCGCCGAGCTTTTCCGGCTGCTGTCCGCTCAGTCCGACTTCAATGCGCAGCCGGACGTGATAGTCGGCCTGCTGGCCAGCGAACAGACTTCTGCGCAGCGGCTGTTGCGGCCCTGCCGCAAAGGCCAGCGCTGCCACCAGCCAGATGGACAGAACAAGTCGCATGAGAATCACTATCAGGGCCGCGTCAGCTCTGCCTCCACGAAACTTGCGCGCAGGGCTTCCAGCGGGCCGGCCAGCCGAAGCAGCTTCTGTGCAGGAGCGGGGGACGCGGCGGCGCTATCCCCGGCGCCCTGGGAGCCGGCGCGCGCCAACAGCCCTTCACTCGCCAGCCGGATGCGCAGGTCAGCGACGCGGGCGAAGTCTACGCTGCCGGTGACCTCATATTCCCAGCGGGGGCCAGTTGCGCGGAAATCATCCAGATATACGCGCCGGTCGCCAACCCGAAATTTCCCCTCTGCGCGTGTGAACCGCGTGGAACCAGGCGCCGGTTCACGGGTGGCGAATGAATTGCGCAAGTCGAGCAGCGCGATGACAGCATTGCGGACGCTGACTTCGCCGCGGCCATCGAGCGACCGCAGCAGTTCTTCGCGGCCGAGCCCACGGGCTTCGAGAAAGACCTTTCCCGAAGCGTTCCCCGTGAACTTTTCACGCAGGCGAGGGCTGATGCTGGCCAGGCGGCCCAAATCCACTCCGTCAAATTTCGCCTCAGCCCGGTAGACCGGCTGGCGGTCGAATTGCGCGTTGAATTGGCCGTGGATGCCACCGCCGTAAAACTGCGCGCGGGCCTCATGAATATGCACACTCCGGGGCGACTGGCCGAGTTCGGCCTTCGCGGCGAAATTTACAAGCTCGAGCGGAGCCAGCAGCACCGTGCCGGCGCGCAACTCGCCTGCCGCGCGCAGTTGGCCCAGCCAGGCGTCGGCCTCGGGCGACCTGCTTTCGCCCGTGATTGCCGGCCAAACGCGCGCCAGCAAACCGCGGCGCGCGCGCGGGCCGAGCCAGCGGTCTAGTTCGGCTACATCGAGGGTCTCGGCCTGAAGTGAAAAGTTCCACCGCGGAGCAGTCACACTCCGCGTGAGTGTTCCTGACCACGCGGTGCCGAAGGCGTCCGCAGAAGCTATGCTGACGCGGAACGCATTCTGGGACTGACGCAGTTCCACGCGCCCGCGCTCGACAACCACCGGCCGGCTCACAATCGCGGGCTGGAGCTGCATACCCAGCAGCTCGATGGTTCCGGCGGGTCCGGGGGGCAAAGAATCGAGCGGTCCCTGCCAGCGCAGATTCACCCGGGCAGCGCCTGCAGGCTGAAACGTGCGCGTCCACCAACCGGCCAGGCCCCAGCCCAGGGCATTGGCCGCGGGAAGCAAATCTTCGCAGCGCGCGACGCCGCCGGCAAGGCGCAGGTCGAGGAGCCAGCCGTGCCGCCCGTCTCGCCGGGCGGCGCCTTCGACGCGAAGCCGCGCACCCTGCTGCGGGAGCGAAATCGTTGCGGGCTGCAAGGTGATACGGCCCGGCGCGAACCGCAGAGAAGCAGCAGTCAGCCCCACGGGCCGCACGAGACTCGGGGCGCGGAAGCGGGCGCCGGCAGTCGTGAGCTCGCCGCTGACCAGGCGCGGCGGCCAGCCTCGCAGTTCGAACCTGGCGGTGGCGGCGCCCTCCAGCACAGCGGCTTCGTCCACGCCGGGCCGGAAGGCGCGCAGCCAGGCCAGCAGGTCGTTCAGGCTGATGCCTTCCGAATCGAAGCGGAATTCAGAGCCTGCGGATGCCGCCCACTGCAGCCAGCCGCTGCCGAACAGGTTGGACTGCGGCGCGTCGAGCCGAGCACTGGAAAACTCCACTCGCGATGGTGCGGGCAGCCAGCGCGCTTGCGCGGAAAAGTCAAGCGAAGGGTCGGAGGAGCGCGGGGGCAAATCCCAGCGATGGACAGAGAAAACGCGCGCCCGTGCGCTCAGCTTCCAGCCGGAGGCGCTGCCGGTGGTTTCGGCGCGGACATCCGCTTCGATGCCGCCGCGCACACCGAAGTCATGCCCCGCTGCAAGCCGAAGCGCATCCGACAGCGAGGCCTCGCGCCACTGCAAGGCGAGCTGCGCCGGTTGCAATCGAGCCGACGTTCCAGAAACCAGTCCGCGCAAGCGCAGGATTCCCGGCTGCTGCAGCACGACGGCGGCGCGAAACAGTTCAGCTTCCAGGTCCAGCCGCCAGCGACCGCCACCTTCGTCGGTAACGCTGCCAGTGACATTGCGGAACGCAAAGGGCAGCTTTTCGAGGCTGCGCTTGAAGTTGACGCGGCCCGCATCCACCTCGATTTTCGAGAATCGCGGGGCCTTGTTCGGCGCACCGGAAGAAGCCGCTTCGGGTGGAGGCAGCCAGCTTTCCAGATTCCACCGCCCGTCGGGATTGCGGACCAGATTCAGGCTGGGGCGCTTCAGGGCGAGCGTATCGAACTCGAGGCGCCCGGCGAATAGTGCGGTCCAGCGCACGCCGGCGGTGAGCTGCTCGGCGCGAAGGAAGTATTCGCTGCCGAAATCAGGGTCTTCGCTGACGGTAATGTTATTGGCCTCCAGCCGCGGCCCGCCCAGCAGGCTGACCGTGAAGTACTGCACGTCCACTGGGCGGCCGAAAGCGGCGGCCAGTCGGCGGCTGAGCGGGGCATAGAGCCAGCCGCTGCGAAGCAGTTGCGAGACCCCCTGCACCAGCAGCAGCGCCGCCAGCGCAGTCCACACCGCACGGCGCAACCATAGGCGGCGGATCGTCATGCCCGGGAATTGTGACAAACGGAACGGCAGAAGGAAAGCGCCACTGTCTGTTCGCGGCCGGTGCGCCTGCCGCCGGCAGCGAATTTTATTTGACGAGGCGGAACATGCGATCCCAACGCGTATTGCGCGGCAGGCTGATCAGCGTGTGTGCCAGCGCGACGATCCGGCCCGTCAGCGTGCCGTCGCTGGGATCGGTTTCCGGGACTTCGAGCGACCAGTAAATCAGCACCGGCCGCCCCATGATATTTTCCTGATCAACGAAGCCCCAGTAGCGGCTGTCGAGGCTGGAGTCGCGGTTGTCCCCCAGGACAAAGTATTTCCCGGGAGGCACGACTAGTTCACCGAGTTCGACGTATTGCCGGAGGGAATTGCGCCATTCGGGCCGGACGTTGCGCAGCGGAATCACGTTGGCTGACGGAGGAAAGTTGTCCTCGTAGGGATCATAGGAATCTGGATCGTGGACTTTGTAAGGCTCTTCGAGCAGCTCGCCGTTCACGTAAACCTGCTGGCTGAGGATTTTCAACCGGTCACCCGGAAGGCCAATGACGCGCTTGACGTAGTGGGTGTGGTCGTCATAGGGAAACTTGAACACGATGATGTCGCCGCGGCGCACGTCGCGGTACGGCAGATACTTCTCATACCAGGCACCGCGGCCGCCGAACAGAAACTTGTTCACCAGCAGGTGGTCACCCACCAGCAGCGTATCTTCCATGGACTGGGAGGGAATCTTGTAAGCCTGGACGACAAAGCTGGTGGCGAACAGCACCAGCAAAATCGTGACCAGCAGGGATTCGGCGTATTCGCGCCAAGCGGCGTGAAGTGGGCGCTGGCGCTGCCCGGCTGGCGCAGCGGATGGCGGGGCGGGATTGGCGGCCAGTTCAGTCACACGAAAAGCTTACCCGCCCGCCGCAGCCCCACGCAACCGGGCAAGTGCTTCGCGCGCGGCCGCCTGCTCGGCTTCTTTTTTACTGGCGCCTTCGGCGATGGCCAGGCGCTCGCCTTCCACACACAGCTCGACGGTAAACCGCTTGCGATGGTCTGGACCGGATTCGGCCACGACAAGGTATTCGGCCGGCGAGCGGCCGCGAGCTTGGAGCCATTCCTGCAGCGCTGATTTATGGTCAGAGCGGCTGAGCAGTTCCGGATGGTCGCTGAGAGCGGGTTCGAGCAGGGTGCGACGTGCGAAGCTGGTGGCGGCTCCCAGCCCGGCGTCGAGGTAGATGGCGGCGACGACAGCCTCGTAGGCGTCGGCCAGCAGCGCCTGCTTCCCGCGGCCGCCGCTTTTCTCTTCGCCGCGGCCCAGCCGGAGGAATCGTCCCAGCGCCAGCCGGCTAGCCGCCGCGCTCAAAGAACCGGCGTTCACAAGCCGGGCACGGCTCCGGGAAAGCTGGCCTTCGGTCCACTCCGGAAAGCGGGCCACCAGAAACTCGCTTGCCAGCAGGGTGAGCACGGCATCGCCCAGGAATTCGAGGCGCTCGTTGTTCCGTGCGGCGGCAGATTCCTGACGGTAGGAGCGGTGCGTCAAAGCCTGCTCCAGCCATTGCCGGTCCGCAAAGCGGTGACCGAGGAGCGTCTCCAATTCAGCGAGCTCGCCATTGTGCATAACTGGCTGAAGGCTCCGCGCGCCCTAAGGTTTGGGCGGGGCCAACTGGTTGGCGGCGCGCTTCTTGGCAGCGTCCATCTGCGCCTTGCAGCGATCCTGCCAGGGCCAGTCCATCTGGCTGCACTTCTCGAAGGCAGCCACCGCCTCATGGTTTCGGTTCGCATTGGCATAGGAGAGGCCAAGCAGGAAGTAGTCGGTGGGATCCGGATCGGGGACAATCTGGGTCGCCTTTTCGAATTCTGCGATGGCGTCAGCGAAACGCTGGTGGTGGAAATGCACCAAGCCCAAGCCGCTATGCGACATGGCCAACTTAGCCGCCCGCGCGGCCTGGAATTGCTCCGTGGTAAGCTGGGCGGGTTGCTGTAACTGTTCCAGCAGTTGAATGGCGCGGGTGGCGTAGCGCTCGGTTTTCTGAAGCTGTTGTTCGCTGTCGAGCTTATCCTGGCTCAGCCGGCGCGGGATGCTGTTGGCCAGGAGAGAAAGCACGTCCACATGGTCGGCGTTCAACTCCAAAGTTTTTTCACCCGCGGCCAGCATTTTGTCGTGCTCACCCGTGCTCCAGTAGGCCTGGGTGAGTTTCGCATAGACGGAGACGCGGTAGCGGCTCTCGGGGTAATTCTTCAGGAACTCCTCACCAAGCTGGATGGTCTTCTGCGCTTGCAACGGGGGAACTTCAGAAAACTCCCGGAAAGCCGCATCTTCGGCCGGATTCACGGGCGGCGCAACAGGCTGCTCGGAGGGAGGCAACTGGCCGGGCTGGACCGGAGGCTGCTGCGGATTCGGCTGCTGGCCGGGCGCGGGCGGCGGGGCCGGAGCAGGTTCCTGAGCCGCCAGGAAGGCTGAGGTGGTGATGCCCAGGGCCAGCACCAGCAGGCTCGCAGTTAGAAATCTTGTGACGGTGTTCATTGCTGTGGCTTCTCCTTTGTGTTCGTTCTACCTCGGACTGCATGCATAAGCTGCATCGGCGCACTTCGGTCAAGGCTCCGGCGCGCGGGCGGGCTGGAATGGGTTTTCCAGGCCGCGCTGGGCCGCGGTCCGGCTCTCGAGCGGAGCGCCGGGCACGGCCAGAGCCGCGCGATACTCGCTCAAGGCCAGTTCGCGGTGACCTTCCACGTCGTAAATCCGGCCCAGATAGATATGCGCCCAGGCGCGGACGTAGGCAAGGGTTTCCACGGTTACCGGCGAGTTGGAACCCTGCTGAGCTGGCAGGGCGACGAGCCGCTGAAACAGTTCTTTGGCCTCTTGCGCCCGGCCTTCCAGGCTGGCGACTACGGCGATTCCATAAAGCGCCTCCGGATGATCCGGCTGGCGTTCGAGCACCCGCTGGAACAATTCGCGGGCACCGGCCGGGTTGCGGGCGGCAATCTCGCGACGGCCGGCGCTGAGCCAGCGCTCAACATCGGTGACGCCGGGACCGCCAGGCTCCCCGTGCGGCGACGGGCCGGCGGCGGCAGCAAAGTGGATGTTCTGCAGCCGCTTGGCCTCTGCGGCCGCGTCAAGGCTCCGGAGCAGTTCCGGAAAATAGCGGCTGAGCGCGGGTTCGGACTGCTCGTACTGCAAAAGGGCGTTGTGCAGCGCGCGGACGAGCACGTAGCCGCTCTGCTCGGCCTCGTCGAGCGCGGCGGCCAGCCGCGCGGCGGGTGGGCGGTCCAAGCGCAGCTCGATGGCGCGCACCAGGCATTCGGTGACGAACAGGCCCGCGTCGTGCACGTACTCGGCCGGAAGCCCGGGCGCCAGGGCCGCGAAGTGCAGAAAAGGCTCCACCACTTCCAGCGCGGACTGGTGCCGCAGGTAATACGGGTCAACGAGAAAATGCAGAAACGCGTGACGGATCTCCGTCAACGGCAGCTCCTGGCGCGGATCGAGCACGATGAAATAGTCGTCGCCATAATTGCGCAGGTTGATCTTGTTACCCACCAGCGGTTCCACGTAAATCGAAAACGTGCGCGGCTGCGCGGGACTGAGAATCTCACGCACATAGGTGGTAGCGACCAACACGATATCGCCAACGGGCTGTTGCAGGCGCGCAATCTCTTTCTCGTAGTCGCTGGCCACGCGCTTCCAGAGCTCGCCGATGCGCGCTTCACGGTAAAAGTCAGGCAGCAAATCCCGGAAGGCTTCGATGGGCTGGACGTCGGGCGGCAGCTCCGTGCGGCGCAGGCGGAATTCGAAATCGGGCGGCCGGCCGACAATCAGCGCCAGGGATATGTAGCGCGAAAGCGTGGCGCCCGGGTCCACCAGGCGGTGGTCGCGGTAGAACTGGCGCACGGCTTCCACCGCCGGGCCTTCGAGCCGGGCGAATTCTCCGGCCAGCCGCAGCCGTACGGGATGGAACCCTGCGGCACTGACTTCAGCGCCGTGTCCGGCGGCATGCAATGCCGCCAGGACCGTAAAAAGCTGCTCGTTCCGGTCAATGTTGACGGTGCGGCGTCCTTGCGCCGCCGCAAGCAGCCCGCAGGCCAGCAAGACGAGACAAAGCCGCACCAGAAACGCTGCGCTTCTTGAAAAAGACATTTTCGCTGAAAGCTGATTCGTTGCTCGTGGCTCCTTGACGGAGCGGTCCAGCCAAGTGAGGCGCTGCTCCACATTCCTCACTCTACCGGCCCCAGAAATGGGAGTCAAGAAACGCCCCGGGGCCCCGGCACGAACCGTCGCGCAAAAACGCCCGGCCCGGTTCGGCCCCGGGTTGCGGGCCGAGCACCGGGCCGGAGAATCTTCCCCGCGTCGATCCTCAGCCACGAACACGAACTTCGGAAAACTGCAGGAGCACCTGTCCGGGTTCGGGCCGGCCGAAATTCAGCTGCGGGCGGAACCGCGAAAACATCAGCACCTGATAGACCTGCCGCTGGACTTCGGCACTATCAGGCCCGGCCACGATTTCGAAGTCGGTCACCTGGCCGCGAGCACTAACCCGCGCGGCCACTACCAGCGCCCCGGCTCCTTCGCCTTCATCGCCCGCGGTAATCGGGAAAGCGGCCAGGGCTTCGACCCGCGCCGGCTGCAGCAAATTAATAGGCAAATCGTCGGGCACCGCGCCCAGCGGGATGCCAATCAGCAATTGATGGAAGACGACGGCGAAGACGAGCAAGGCCGTCATCACACCGCCGGTTGCCGGCACGGCAACCGGCTCCAACAGATTTTCGATGAGCACTCCGGCGCGAGCCCACGCCTGCCGCAGCCGGTGGCGGCCACCCGCTTCCCGCGAGACGGCCACGCGAATCCGCAGCGGTAGATCCGCCGGCGGGGTGGCGCATTCTACGCGCGTCACCCACAACGCCAGCCGGGAATAGGTCTGCAATTCGTGACGACAACCGGCACAGTTCTCCATATGCGCGCGCACCGCTGCGTGGCGGCGGCTGCTGAGCGCGCCATCCAGATACCCTGCCAGCTCACGTCGAACCTTTCGGCAATTCACGACCCACCTCCCGTGCCGGAGCCCGCCGGGGAATACCGGGCCTGCGCGAGCGTTCCGCCCGCGGCTTCGGACTCTGCTGCGGCACCGTTCAACACCGGGGCGAGAATCTGGCGCAGTAGGCGCCGTCCGCGCAGAATCCGCGACTTCACGGTGCCGATGGAAACCTCCAGCACTTCGGCTATCTCCTCGTAAGAGAGACCCTCCAGGTCGCGCAGAATCACCGCACTGCGAAAGGCTTCCGGCAGATGGCCGAGCGCGCGGCGAACAGTCCGCTGAATCTCACTCGCGGCCAGTTCGTCAAACGGGCTCGCGGTAGCCGCTTCGAACTCGGCCGGATGCTTGTCGCCTTGCTCTGCGCTGTTCATCGAAGTTTGCCAGCCCAGGTGACGTTTCCACCAGCGGCGGTGGTTTAGCGCTTCCCGGACACCGATTCGGTACAGCCACGTCTTCAGTGAACTGCCGCCGCGGAACCCTCGGATGCCGCGGTAGGCTTTCAGGAAGACTTCCTGCGTGACGTCGGCGGCATCGGCCCCGTCACCCAGGATGCCGTACACCAGGTTATAGACAGGAGCGTGGTAGTGGGTGACCAGCCAGTCGAAGGCGGCCTCTGAGCCCGCTTGCAGCTCAGTGACGAAACCAGCTTGGTCCCGGCCCCAGGGTAGAGCTTGAACCAGCTCGCCCATGGCTTCGCCGCCTTTCCCGGCCCCTGGCTGGAAGGGCCGCAGGCTGCCTGACCCGGCCGCCGGCCATCTGGCGGCCTCTACCCGCCCCGGGTAGCGTCTTTCCCGGAGTGGCCCGCCTTCAGCGGTTAACCCCGGCCTGCACGAGCTCTTTGGGGTTAGACACCGATCAAGCGGCCTTTGTTCCTATAGGATACCAGAATTCGGCTGCGAGTTGGCTGGCGCCGTCAATGGATGCGCAAAGCGGTGCTGAACCCGAGGGCAGAAGCCAACCAAGCAATTTCGAAGAACAGGTGGCCCAACACGCTTCCCTGCGGCGCCCACCGCCGGCGGAACGCCGCCCATTTTTGACTTCTACCGGCCCCTTCAAGGCGGAAGGAGGTAGCCCCGTGACACTGCCCGTGAAAACTGCCGCGGCACCCATGTTGGATCTGCCGAGTTGAGCCGTTCGCTGTCGGGCCGTTTCCCTGCCAATCAGCGCGATGGGGAACGCGCCGCGCGGGCAGCGGCCAGCCAGTCAAGGATCCAAACACCTGCCAGCCATCCTGCGCACAACAGCACGATCCCGACCGAGAACCACTTCCCATACAGCCCGTACGGGGAAAGAATTTCTGTCGCTACGTGAAGTTCTTCGCTGTTGGGGAAGACGCCTGCTTCGGTAAACTCATGGAAGGAGTACACTGCCACCTGTGCCATGAACAACAGAAGGTAGATGCTCGTGACTTGAAAGAACCGCTTGAGATTGATCCGGTGACCTAACCTGGTCCACAGCCAAGAGAGGGCTGCGGCGGCGGCGAGCCCGAGAAGTGCGCCGGCCAGGAAAGTACCGTGCACCTGATACAACAGCAGCGCTGTTTCCATGCCCTCCCGGGCAATCATAAGAACGGAGAAGAGAAAGACCCCGGCAAAGGCCATCATCCCTGAGTCCCGGTCGGCTGCGAGTTCGAGTTTCGACTCGATTTCCTGCCTCATTCTGGGAGCTGTCCGCCACATGTGAACCACCAGAGTGGCCACCAGCACGGCCGTGACCGAGCCGAGAATTCCTTCCCAGAGCGGATCGTCGCCGTGCTGCATCAGCAGGTAGCCGAGTGCACCGCTGCACGCAATTGCGGTGGCGACAGCCCAGCGTACGGCGGGGATCAACCGGTGTCTTCTGGTCTTTCGGAGGTAAGCCATGGTGATCGCCACAATGAGGAACGCCTCGATACCCTCGCGCGAGACAATGACGAACGTTTGCAGCATCGAATGGAGGTCCTTTCCGGAGAAGTGATTAACGGGTTCGGCTCTGAGCGGCGGCCAAGCAGCTCGAAGCCAAAGCCTGCTGTCGAATCCACTCCGCGGCCAGCGGGTGATCAGCAATGCCGGTGTCGCTCATTTGATACTCCAGGCCTTCGAGGCGTTCGCGAATCTGGCGCTGAATGTGACCTACGGAAACGAGCACAGGCAGGATTAGCACGCGGGAGTCCTGCGCCGCCTTGCCGACTATAGCGCGCAACTGTTCGGTTGCCGCGTCACGAATGGGCTTGGGCGCATCGTCGCGCAGGGTGAGGACCTCGACACGCCGAAATCCCAGGCTGCGTTGCACACGGTCGGCATGCTGCCCGAGTGTGGCCAGCCACTGGTGATTGAACTCCTCGTCGGTGGGCCCATGCGCCACTAACACAAGGGTCTCGCGGGCTGCCTCCCGGCTCACCGCACGCGCCTGCTCGGTCAGGATTGTGCTGATCACCTCATGTGCGTCCATGGCTGGAGTCAGGACCAGGTCAGCTTTGGTATGGAAGGGGGCGTGGTGAGCGTGCTCGGGCTTCTCCTTTCGGTCGCCAACGTAGTACCGAATCTCCTGATAGTGCTCTCCGTAAGAAGAGACCATCAGCGGCAGCACCACGATGCGACTGGCGCCGGAAGCATCCAGCTTCTTTACCACCTCATCCAAGCCATAGCCCTCTGGCGCGTTCATCAGAAACGCCACCCCTACCGGCCCCGGCCAGTTCACTCTCTCCACCAGGCGCACAACACGCTCGTTCCATTCAGTTTGGCGCGCACCATGAGCAATCACGAGCAATGCATCCTGCGCCCGGGCTGGAACGACTACGGCCAATAGAACGAGTACGAGACCACCCAACCGCCCTGCAGTAGAACGCATGCCCACTCTCCTTGTTTGATAGGAATAGCTATTCACCATTTCGGTCCGCGAATGACGGATTCAGCGCGACCGCGAATCGAAATGAATGTCCATGCCAAAGCGGAAGCTCCGCCCTGGTTCGGGGACAGTTTCGAACAGGTTGCGATAGAGGCGGTCGCCCACATTCTCGACACCGAAGTGAAAGTTGATTCCGCTAAGACCACGGGGCAAGTGCGCGCCCAAGCCATGCTCCTCGCGCGCGAGCTCATACCCCCAGCGCACCGCATGCACCGTGAAGCCCTGCACGGGTTGTGCACCCGTTGGTACACGATCGGTTCCTGTGGCTAGCCGCATGCGATATTCGGTCCACAAGCGCAGGCGCCGCGGCTGCCAGCGCAGCCCGGCCTGCGAGACGAACGGAGCGATCAAGGGCAAGGCTTCGCCGTTGGTGAGATTTGTTCCCCGCTGCCAGGCAAGTGAGAGGAACGGGGTCCATTGCGAACCCAGGCCGTTGAAGAAGAATTCCGCGCTGGATTCGATCCCCTGGATGCGGGCCTCATCCAGGTTCACATTGTGGCTGACCGGCTGCCCGGCAATCGTGCTCGCTCCCATGAAGGTTGCCGGCTCGCGCACCACCAGGTCGTTCAGGCGATTCAGGAAGTAGTTGAAAGTGATGCGCGCCGGACCGCGATGCAGGCGCGTGCCCACGTCGAACTGCACTGAAGTTTCCGGTTCCAAGTCGGGATTAGGGACCACGAATCCGCCCACCGAGCCGCGGCCGAAGAAGTACCGCTCGAACAGGTTTGGCTCGCGGAAAGCGCGGGCCAGGTTGGCTGTCAGCAGCCATCCCGAGCTCAATTGAACTGTCGTCCCAACGTTGCCGCTCACCGCAGTATCGGTGCGGTTCTCGATGATGTTGAAGGCGTTCGGATCGAAGTTTGCTGTTTGTGAAGCTTCCAGCCGGAAGCGGTCAAACCGCACGCCCGCCACAAAGCGCAGCCGCGAACCAAGCTCGAATTGGTCCTGCAGGAAGAAACCCAAGCCGGAGAGCGTGGAATCCGGCACACTGGGGGCTTGGCTCAGAATGAGCTGTGCCGGCGAGCCTGGATTGAGGATTTGAATCCGTGCGTCGCGGTTCCGGTCGTGGTACAGGCTCGAACCATAGGTGAGCACGTGGCGGCGGAACGGGACGCTGGTTGCTTGCACATCGAAGCCGTATGTATCCACATTCGTGACCGTTTCGCTTTGAATAATCGTGGGACCGGCCAGGATGCGATTGAAAAAGTCGCGATCCTGCTTTTGCCGGTAGAAACGAATCTGAAGGGCAGAAAGAACAGGCGAGTTGAAACTGCCGGTGTATCCGCCGCTGAACTTCTGCAGCTTACTGAACGGGAAGGTGGCCAGGAAGACCGGGTTGGGATCCAGGCTGGGCAAGCCGAAGTTGTATGCACCGGTATGCTGGAACTTGAAGAAGAAGGACTGTTGCTGTGCCGGATAGACGCGGAGCTCGCCCAGCGCGCTGCTCTCGTCCACGCCACTGCCGAAGAGCGTCCCTGCGGGAGATTGGTATTCGTTCAGCGCGCCGGCCGTCGCAACGGCATTCACACTCCACCAGTGAGCGCCACCGCCGAGCTCTAAGCTGGTCCTCTTGCCATCGGCGTTAGGGAAGAACTCGCCGCGGGCACGCGCGGAGAAAAAGGGCGCAGTGATCGCTTCCGGACGCCGCGTGCGTATATTCACCACGCCGCCAAAGGCATCGCTTCCGTAAAGCACTGATCCCGGCCCGCGCACGACCTCGACCTGCTCCACCTGCCCCAGGTCCACGAGCGAGGTTTCGATGCCGGCATCGCTGGTGGATGTTCGGCTGTTGTTCAGTCGCTCGCCGTCCACGAGCACCAAGATGCGGTTGCTATCGAGACCTCGGATCACAGGACGGCTGCGGAATGCGCCCGCGTTGATCCAGTTAACACCGGGAATCTCCTGCAGCGCCTGCGCGAGATTCATGGGGAGCTGGCGGTCCAGGTGCTGAGAACCAACAAGAGCGGACGGAAGCGGAGCGTCGAAGGTCTCACCTTCCAGGCGACTCGCGGTTACCAGCACACCCTCGTGAACGCCAGCCAGAGGAAGCAGGAACACAACTTCCGCGCCTTCCTCAGTGACGCGCACAATCTGAAACTCGGTCTGGAATCCCGGTTTGGATGCTGCAGCGCGGTACTCGCCATCCGCGAGTCCAGAGAACCGGAAACGGCCTTCGGTGTCGGTTACGGTTTCACGGAGGGGCACGACTGCTCGTTCTTGCGAGGCGGGAAACAGTCGCACCTTCGCCTCCGGTACGACCGCTCCTTGCGGATCGACCACCCGTCCGCTTAACTCGGCAGCGACGCAGGCGAGCGGCGTACTCAGAGCCAGAACAAGACCGGCTGTCCATCGGAGCGTGCGCAAAGCGAAAGGAATTGTTGTGGCCGACTGGTTGCCGAAACGCGAGGAGTTTGGTAAGAAAGGACAGACGTAGTTGAGTTGGAGCATAGACCCTCCGGCGCGGCTGCGTCACGGGCTTTCGTCGTTCGCGCGGCGAGAGCCCTTCTTCCAGCAGGCCAGATGCAAATGAGTTGCATCTGACGCGACCATGATGGGCCCTTCTCAATGCCCATGTCAAGATGCCGGAGCAAAGAAAGTGTTGCAAAAATTCTGCGACAGCCTGGTGGCTCAGTGAGGGGATGACAGCCAGATCACGGCTAAACTCAGCACCGGGGCACAGTCCGCTCGCGGCCGGGACGCGGGCCCCTTGGAGCAGGTGGCCCAGGATGGGTCACGCCGCGGCCCACCTCCAACGGAGACTCGCACACTTTCCCAGCCATTGGCGGGAATCGTACACCCGCTTCCGCCCTCGGAATCATCTGCTCATGATTAATCTGGTGGAGCCGATGGGATTCGAACCCACGACCTCCTCGATGCCATCGAGGCGCGCTCCCAACTGCGCCACGGCCCCACCGCAGGCGGGAACGTTGGGATATGCAGAATTTATAGCACCCGCCGGCACAGACGGTCAAACCAAGTTTCCGCTCCCGCCGGCACAATCGTTTACAATGTCCGGTTGATGGCGAAGCTAACATTTCTCGGCGCGACGCGCACCGTCACCGGCTCGAAGTATCTGGTCGAAGCCAACGGCAAGCGTTTGCTGGTGGACTGCGGTCTGTTTCAGGGACGCAAAGAGCTGCGGCTGCGCAACTGGGAACGTCTGCCGGTGGCGCCGGAGACGATAGAGTGGGTGGTGCTGACCCACGCGCACATTGACCACACGGGTTACCTGCCGCGGCTGGTGCGCGACGGTTTTCGCGGCACCGTCTTCGCCAACCCCGCCACGGCCGACCTGTGCTCGATTTTGCTGCCGGATTCGGCGCGCCTCCACGAAGAAGACGCCGCGTATGCGGCCAAAAAAGGCTACAGCAAGCACGACCCGCCGCTGCCGCTCTATACCGAAGCCGAGGCCGCCGCCGCGCTGAAACTAATCCGCGCGGTGCCGCGCGGCACGCGCTACGCCCTCAGCGAAGAGTTCAGCGTGCGCGGCTACGACGCTGGGCACATCCTCGGCTCCTCGATGATCGAACTGAAGGTGCGCGAGAACGGAGGCGAAACGTCCGTCGTCTTCTCTGGCGATATCGGCCGCTACGACTGGCCCATCCTGAAAGATCCTGAACGGATCGAACGCGCCGACTACCTCGTATGCGAATCCACCTACGGCGACCGCGACCATCCGCCCGGCTCGGGCCACGACGCGCTGGCGGAAGTCATCAATCGCGTCGCCAACCGGGGCGGGGTGGCGGTGATCCCCGCGTTTGCCGTCGGGCGGACCCAAACAATCCTTTATCTGCTGCGGGAGCTGGAAGACTGGCAGAAAATTCCGAAGTTGCCCGTGTTCATTGACAGCCCGATGGCCATTGACGTGACGCACCTGTACCTGCGGCATCACAGCGACCACGACCTGAACTTCAGCCGCGAAGAAAAAAACGGCGACCCGCTCAACTCCCGCCGGGTGCACATGACGCGCACGGTCGAGGAATCGAAGCAGATCAACAATCAGACCGGGCCGTGCATCATCATTTCCGCGAGCGGCATGGCCACCGGCGGGCGGGTGCTGCACCACTTGAAGCGCCGGCTGGCCGACCAGCGCAATGCCGTCGTGCTGGTGGGCTATCAGGCGGATGGGACGCGCGGGCGGGCGCTGCTGGAAGGCGCAAAGACGCTGCGCATGCACGGCGAAGACGTGCCCGTGCTGGCCGAGGTGGTGTACCTGAAACAATTCTCTGCGCACGCCGGGCAGCGTGAAATTTTGCGCTGGCTCGGCGGATTTGCCGAGCCGCCGAAGAAGACCTTTGTGACGCACGGCGAGTCGGCTGCGGCGGATGCTTTGCGCGAAAAAATCCGCGGAGAGCTCGGCTGGCCGGCCGAAGTTCCTGAGTACACGGAATCGGTTGAGTGGGGATAACCTGGCACCTGCGAGCAGAATTCAGTGCTTGGCGGCTGCACCAGGGGTGCTATAATGCGGCAAATTTCAGGCGACCGGAGGTGGCTGATGCATCGGCGCCGTTGCCTGCCAGCACATCTGGTGATTCTGGGCGGCCTGCTGTGGGTGCCGCCTGTCGCGGCGCAGAGCCAGCAGCCCGTCCCCGTGCCGCCGGAACCTGCCGTGCGCACGGCCAACATTCAGGGGTATGTTCGCTACGCCAGCACTGAAAAACCGGCAGAAATGGCGAAAGTCGAACTCCGGCGCTTCTCCGGCGAGTTGGTGGCTTTGGAATACACGCGGAGTTCTGGTGAATTCCGCTTCTTCAACATTGCAGCCGCGAGTTACGTGCTGTCGGTCAGCCAGGACGGGTATCTGCCGGTGCAGGAAACGGTGGATATATCCCTGGGGCCGCGCATGGGACTCTTGTTGTACCTCCGTGAAATCAAGGAGCCAGAAACGGAAGCATCGGGCGAGGTAGTCTCGGTCCGCGAGCTCAGCATCCCTTCGAAAGCGCGCACTGCGTTTCGACGCGGCCTGGAACTTGCCTACCAGAAGCAGGACACCACCGGGGGAATGAAATACTTCAACCGGGCCATCCGGGAGTTGCCCGGCTACTATGAGGCTTACTACGAAAAAGGCATGCTCCACATTCAACTGGGCCAATACCAGGAGGCTGAGCAGGCCTTTCGCAAGGCGCTGGAGCTGAGCGACAACCAGTACGCCAAGGCCCATTTCGGCCTGGCCGGCCTGTTTAGCACCATGGAGCGTTTTGCTGACGCAGAGGCTTCGGCACGGAAGGGGCTGGAACTGGAGTCCACATCCTGGCAGGGCCTGTTTGAACTCGGACGCGCCCTGCTCGGGCTGGGACGCACGGCTGACGCCGAAATCAGCGTCAAAGCAGCGCAGCAGAGCAATCCTGACTACCCGCCCGTCTATCTGCTGCTAGCCAACGTTCACATCCGGCAGCAAAACTACCGCGCATTGCTGGACGACCTCGACGAGTACCTAAAACGGCAGCCGGACGGCCAGGACAGTGACCGAGCACGGAAGCTGCGCGAGCGCGTCCGCCAGTCCCTGGCGAACCAGACTCGCGACGGCGCGACGGCTCCGAAACCGTGAATCGGGAGTGCCGGCCCATTTTTCGAATTCAGAGGTCTGCGCTTCCGGTCCTGCCAAATTGGCTGCCGTCTTTTTTGTAAAAACTCGTTAAAACCGGCCGGGAGGAAGAAACTTTTGCTGAGAATCTTCGTCTATACAGTAAAACCACTCGCGGGGTAGGAGGCTACCACCACAGGGCAACCGACCGTCGGCTTCCTACCCCTTAATTTCCTTCCGAAGCTTTCGATTCAAGCTCCATTTTTCCGGAGCCGGTTTTCAGAACTGCACACGCCAGTGTCCGATTTCGACACGGGCAGGAAAGCATCGCCCGATACGTGTACAAAAAAAACGCCACCCGTTGTCCCGAAAACAGTGAAGAGGAGAAAGGATCAGGAGCCCTTCTCGGAGGAATGTCCAGGCGTCTGGTCGGTATTAGGGGCCAGTATTTCGACCGGAACCTGGCGCGGCATGGGAGGCACTTCTACGGCTCGCAGGCCGATGACAAAGCGCGGCGTGGGAGCGACGCGGCCCCAGCGGTTCACCTCCCACTGCGCACGAATGGATTGAATCTCCGGGCGCAGGGTCAGGTCGAGCAGCATGCGCGTCGTCCCGCGGTAGAAACGCTGGGGGAACTTGAGCAGCGGCATCTTGCCGAAATCCTGCCCGTCGGCCGAGCCCCAGATGGAGATATCGAGCGATTGCTGCTCGATCGTGTCGGTCACTTCCAGCCTGCACAGAAAGGTGCGTGTCGCGCTGCGGCTGATGTCGAGCGCCTTCCCTTCCCCGTTCGCGGCAACGACGGTGCCGGCTGGCACCAGCTCGAGCTCAATGGCCATCGTTTCCCCCGCAAGAATAGTGCTTCGGAAGTGCCGCATTGTAGCACAGCGGATTCGCCGTCAGGGGCGCAGCCTGCGCAGGCGTTCGCCGGCAGCATCGAGTGTTTCGTCGCGCTTGCAGAAACAGAACCGCACCTGGCGTGCGCCGGCCTGCGGTTCGCTGTAGAAACTCGACCCGGGGACGACGGCGACACCGATTTTTTCCACCAGGTAGCGGGAGAAGGCCACATCGTCGGCGCCGCAGCGCGGCAGGAAGCCGGAAACATCCGCCATGATGTAATAGGCGCCGGCGGGGTTGAAGCAGCGGAAGCCCGCCCGCTCAAGCTGAGCCAGCAACCGGTCGCGCCGCGCGCGATAATCGGCCGCCAGCTTCGTGTAGTAGCTCTCCGGCAGGCGCAGGGCCACGGTACCGGCCTCCTGCAGCGGAGCGGCAGCGCCGACGGTCAGGAAATCGTGCACCTTGCGAATCGCGGCGGTCAGGTCCGGTGCGGCGATGGCCCAGCCGACGCGCCAGCCGGTCACGCTGTAGGTTTTCGACATGCCGCTAATGGTGATGGTGCGCTCGCGCATCCCTTCGAGCGTGGCTATCGAGATGTGCTCGGCGCCGTCGTACAGGATGTGCTCGTAGATTTCGTCGGTGATGGCGCAGGCGTCCCAGTGCACGCACAGGCCACGGATAAATTCCAGCTCCTCCCGTGTGAATACCTTGCCGGTCGGGTTGTTGGGCGTGTTCAGGATGATGGCTTTCGTGCGGGAATTGAATGCGCGCGACAACTCGTCGCGGTCAAACGTCCACTCCGGCGGCCGCAGTTTCACAAACTTCGGAATGGCCCCGGAAAGGATTGCGTCCGGGCCATAGTTTTCATAGAAGGGCTCGAAGATGACGACTTCTTCGCCCGGGTCCACCACCGCCAGCATGGCGGCAATCATCGCCTCAGTGGAGCCGCAGCAGACCGTGATTTCGCGCTCGGGGTCAATCGCCAGTCCCTGGCTGCGCTCAAATTTTTCGGCAATTGCCTGGCGGAAGGCGCGCGCGCCCCAGGTGATGGCGTACTGGTTGATGTCGCGCGCAATCGCTTCCTGCGCGGCCCGTTTGACCTCTTCGGGTGCGGGAAAATCCGGGAAGCCCTGCGCCAGATTTACGGCGCCATGATGCATTGCCAGCCGCGTCATTTCGCGGATCACGGATTCGGTGAAGCGGCTGGCTTTCCGGGAAACTCGGAGCCTTGCCGTGCGGCCCGGGGTAGGCGCGGTAGGATTCACGGCTGGCCTTTGCCTCCGTTCAGTTGCCGGTAAACTTCCGCGTTGCGCAGGACAATCTGCACGTATTCGCGCGTCTCGCTGAACGGGATGGATTCGATGAATTCTGCCGGCTCGGTGAATTCGCGTTCGGCCTGCCACGCCGCCACCCGGCTGCGGCCGGCATTGTAGGCGGCCAGCGCTTTTTCCGGCCACTCGAAATCTTTCAGCAGCTGGGCAAAGTGCGCAGTGCCCAATTGCAGGTTGTAATCGGGCTGGAAGAGCCGAGTGCGGGAATATCGGAGCTGCTGCCGCCGGGCGAGCTGGTAGCCGGTGCGCGGCAGAATTTGCATCAGTCCCACGGCGCCGGCGCTCGACACCGCGTCAGACTGGAACAGCGACTCCTGCCGGATTAATCCGCGCACCAGCATGGGGTCCAGCTCATATTTCATGGCAAGGCGGTCTATCTCATCCTGGTAGGCTTCCGGGTAAATCGTCCGCCAGACATCCTCCGGTGCCTCAGTGACCGGACGCATCTCCAGCCCGGGATACGCGCGCCGCGCCAGAGAAATGCCGGTCCAGTAGCGGCCCGCCTCGAGCGCAGTGCGGGCAGCTTCCAGCAGCAGTCGCGGCGAGCCGGTGAGGGCGTGGGCTGCGCGCAACTCGCTTTCTGCCCGCTCAGGCAAAGCAATCATGCGCAGAGCCTGAGCGCGTACCCAGTGCTCGCTCACTTCCGGGGGAACGGATTCTCCCAAGGAAGGCGGCTCCGGCGGCGGAGAAATCACGGCCAGCACGCCGACGGCGGCGGCCGCGCCGGCACCCAATTCGCGCTGCCGCAGCCGTGCCTGCGCTGCAAAATACGATTGCGGGTAACGCTCCAGAAGTTTCCGGTAGAAGGCGCGCGCGCGGGGGACGTCGCCCGCCTGTTCGGCCAGCCGGCCCAGCCAGTAGAGCGCGTTTTCCGTGTACGGCGAGCCGCGGAAGCGCCCCAGGTGGGTTTCCAGCAGGCTGACAGCTTCCGGCCGCCGCTCCAGATACGCAGTCCAGGCCACACGCCAGTGCGCCGTGAGCGCGTGCCGGCCGGCCGGGAATTGCTGCACCACTCGCTGATAAAAATCTGCCGCGCGCCGCCGGTCGAGTTGCACCCAGAAGTCGTTCCCTGCACCGTAGAGAGCTTCTTCGGCCCACGCGCTGGAGGGATATTTTTCCGCCGCTTCCTGTGCGGCGCGCATCATGGCCGCGGTCTGGCGGAGCTGGCGGTGGCGATGCGAAATCGAATACAACCGCTCGGCGTCGAGCTCAGGGTCGGACAGGGCCAGGGAAGCCAGTTGGGCGACGCCGGCTCCCAGCCGGACACGGCACTGCGCGACGCGCAGGCGGGCCAATTCTTTGTTCGGACCGTCCAGTTTGGGCAGCAGCGCCCGGAATTCATTCAGCGCCGCCTGCCAGCGGCGGCGCTCGTAATGCGTCTCGGCGCGCGCCAATTGCTGTTCGAGGGAGGCGGCCGGAAACTTTTTTCCCAGGATTTGCTTCAAAGCGATTCGCCGCGTCGCTGCCTCCTGTGCTTCGCGGCTGTTGGCGAATTCGAAGTAAAGCGTGTTGTAGTGCTGGGCAGCAACTTCTGGCCGGCCCGCTCGCTCCAGTGCCCGCGCGCGCAGCAAGAGCAGTCCCGGATGGCGTTCCACCTGACCGTAAGCTTCCAGTTCCTCGAGCGCCCGCGCCGGCTTGCCTACCACCACGGCGACTTCGGCCAGCTCTTTGACAACGGATTCCGAGAGCACGCTCTGGGGAAACTCGGAGCGCAAGCGCGCGAGTTGTTCCAGAGCAGACACGTTTTGCGCCAAGCCACGCAGCGCCAGCGCATCCCAATAAAGCGCGTACTCGCGCAAAACCTCGTCGGCTTCTGCCTTCGCCAGCCACGCCCGTGCATCGGCATAACGTTTTTTCTCGTAATCATAATGTCCCAGGGCCAGGGCGGCGCGCGCCCCCAGCAGGGCGCCATCGTGCGTCCGCGCAAATGCGGCCAGCTCGTTGTAAGCCTTCTGCGAACCGGCCTCGCGCAACTGCTGCGCCAGCCGGGCCAGCTCTTTTTCGGGAGCGGGCCCCGACGGACTGCGGCTTCCAGGCACCGAACCAAGCACCAGCAGTGCAGCGACGAACGAGAGAGGCAAGCAGCGGGAGATGGACCAGGCGGGGTGCATCGGGCCTTCCTAACGCTTCAGAACCGGGGAGGGATACGGGTATTCGCCAAGAGCGTCGGGGTCGCCTTCGGCCAGGATTTCAACCATCCAGTGATAGAAGTAGTCCACGGGGTGATGCAGGATGGAGGCGAAGCGCCGGTCGTATTCCCTTCTTGCCTTGTCAATCTCTTCGCGCAGGCGGCCGCAAATGTCGCGGTGCTCACGGCCCAGGCGGACTGCCTCGGGGTGTAGCATCTTCAGGTCTTGCATGGAAACTTTGGCCACGCGATTCGCGCGCCGGTGCAGCTCCTGTTCCTCCGGCGGCAGCAACGCGAGGTCGAATTCAGCAGCAGCCTCGGCGGCGACGGCTTCGGCGCGCTGTTCCGGCGCTTCTTCAGCCGGGGGCACACGGACCTCTTCTTCCGGCGCGATGGCCGCTTCGGGCGGAATCACCGGAGCGCCTTCGGCCACCATGTCTGCGGCGCGAAACTCGGGGTCTGCAGCCACGCCGGTAATCGCATTGCGCGGCGCGGCTTCCCCATCTGTCTGCGCCATGGGCACAGGAGTCTGCGGCGCGGGGCGGTGCCGCTCAGCCGGAGCAGGAGCCTCGACGCCGACCAGCCGCACGGGCTGCGCCGGCTCGCCCGTTGCCGGGGGATGCAGCGTCACACTGACAAAGCGCGCCAGCGCCTCCAACGACGCAGCCAGGGCGGCGCTCGCCGCCTGCGCGCGCAGGGTGGGCGGCAAGGTGTTGGCCGGCCTGCTGCTGGCGCAGGCCGCCACCAGGTCGCTGATGGCCTGCTCGAGCTCACTGAGGTTCCGCTTCAGCGACGCGAGCGTGTCCCGCAAGGCGCGGGATACGGCTTGTTCGATCTGGTTCTCCTGAGACATAGATGCTCCGCCAGCGCGCGATATGCCGATTATTGGGAGCGACAGCGGCAAAGTCAACGCCAATCCCCACGCCGGGCGCGACGCGGCTAATAACCGTTGCACATTCGGTTTTCATTGACCCTGGAAGGGAGACGAGAGTAATCTAATTAACAGGGGGCGAAACGGTTTCGACGGAAGCTGTCGCCGCCAGAAGGCATGCCGGGCGCCACCTGCCCGTTATCGGGTGGACCACAGAACTGCCAATCAACCGTTGGCTCTGGCTGCTTAATTAAATAAGTAGCCCGCCTGCTCGGGCTTCGCCCGCGGGCCTGAGACGAGGCGTCGCACAGCGGGCTGGCGGCAGCCGTTCGGCCCGTGCGGCTGCGGCGAGAACTATCGGGCTAGCCGGCAGCGTTTCTCGCCCGCTCTGAGCGCTGCCCGGCGAACCGCGCTGTCCTCTGGGCGGCCTCGCTCTGCGCGGCCAGCTCACACAGGACGAACGCTACCCGAGCGGGATAAGCATGTAGGCTTCTGGCCGCAAGGCTTTTCGGACGGGGGTTCGACTCCCCCCGCCTCCACCATTCCCGCGTAGCGAAAATTTTGTCCCGACTGAGGCAGCAATCTCCCCGAATCGAGGGGCAAGCTCGGCCATGCCGGATTCTTTCCGAGCAAGCCACCGCGGTTTCTGGAGGGCAAGCAGCAATCTCCTGATCAGGTGCAGCGGGATGCGGCGGCAATTTTTCCCGGCGATGGCTTTCTGTTCGGATCAGGCCGCAGGGCTCACTTGCGGTGAGAAGTTTGCGCCGAATCGGACGACTCAGCACCCAGGCCATCGGCGGGGCTGCCACAGGCTCGCTCGCGGAACCGGAATTCCTGCTCCAGGCGCTCAAGCGGTTTGCCCCCCAGCTCGGCGTAGGGATAGACGAAATAGTTGAGCCGCCCACCCTGCTGCGGCGGATCAAGCATGATGTCCCGCCCGATGGTAAACAACACGCGATGCTCGTCCAGCGCGCCGAAGAAGTAGTCACGTGCCTGAGGATTCTTCCAAGCCTCGGAACTGTCCACGGGGATCCAGCCCATGCGCGGGATATAGAATTGCGCCCAGCAGTGGTAGCCGCCGATCGCCCCCTCCCTCTTGTCCGGGGGAAGAGGAAAACCGATTTCAAAGCGTGCAGGAATCCCCGCAGCGCGCATCATGCCGATGAACAGGGAATGGAAGTCAGTGCAGTTGCCGCGCTTGGACTGGCAGGCCCAGACCGCGTCTCCGCGGCCCCAGCCTTGGCCGGATTTGTCGTAGCGCATCGTGTTCGTCACATAGTCATAGATGGCCCTGGCTTTTTCCAGGGGCGACTTCAACCCGGCGGTTTCCTGCCGGGAAAGTTCGGCAATGATGCCATTCAGGGGCACGAGGCGGTCGGGTGCCAGGAAGCGCTGCAAAACGGCGGGCGATTCCAAGCTGGCCACCGAGGCCGTCCGCACCTGCGGTTCTAGCAAAGCGCGGGTCTCGCGCCGCGTCACGCAGAAGCGGGTGACAACCTCCACCGGCTCGGCCATGCGCGGCGCGGAAACTTCCAGGTAGACGTATTCGTTTCCGTATTCGGGTTCGCGATGGCGGCTGAAGGGGACCGGTGCGGAGATGTTCACGACGCTTACGTCCTGACTCCGATCTGAACGGGGAACGGGAATCCACAGGCGCAGTTTCCCCGCCTGCTCTGGCAAGGCAGGAATGCGGGAAATCATAGTGAATTCAAAGCTGCGCACTTTCGGCTGCGACGCTGATGGAGCCTCAGCACCAGCAAACAGCGCCAGCAGTAGGAGCAGCGTCCCTGACAGAATCCCTGCAATAGTGAACGCGAAGCTTTTCATTTTGACCTCCCCAATTTTGTATTTTTGCGGCTCGGTGCTGGCCTGCCGGAGGCTCGCTCCCTGACCGGCACAGCAGCCGACTCGGGTGGATAAAGCGTTCCGCTTGGTCATGCAAGCGACCTACAATTCAACAGGTGACTGAAGAACTGGCGAGCCGAAGCTGCCGGTTCGCATGGCTCCGAAACGCGAGCGGGGGCGCTGCGGCGGCTTCGACTCGCCAGCCTTGTCCGATGCTGCTACCGATTGCTTCCAGGTCCCGAGTTCGAGCAGAACTCACCCGTCTGCTGCAGGCATTCGAAATTAGCCCGGATCTTCGGGATCAGTGGAATGTTGGTTCCAGGAAGCGTGACATCCTCCAAGAAAACATCGGCACCCGGCTCATCCTTGGCAATGGCCCCGCGACGCGGGTCCGGGATGACCGGTCATATCACCCACGGGAACCCCTGGCTCCCGTCCTGCGCCCGATTGAGGATCTTAACAAATCCCTTTTGCGCGAGATCGTCAATCTGGCTGGCGTTGTCCAAGATGGGCGTGCCGTCCAGGTCGGTGCCGTTGGTGGCAGCGATCTTGGCGAGCTCAGCCTGTCCTTCGGGCGTGTTGAGGGCCTTGTCCGTATAGACGACGAAGGCCAGGATCCACAGGCCCAAGGGGTTGTTGGAGAAGTAGCCGTTGCGCGTATCGAAGACGTTGTCCTGCCGCCGGTTGCTCACGGCTGGACTGAGCTGCACAACGCCGTCATGGTCCGGATCCCGTGGAAAGAGGAAGGCGCGGAAGGAGTTCGCGATTTCCCTGGCCCGCAGGCCGGCCTCGTTATTGGTGAAGTCCTCCGGGAAGACCGGTGCCATAATACTATAGTAAATCAGGTTGCCGCTGGCGTCGAAGCCGCCCGTCGTTTGCAGAATCCGACAGGAATTCCGCGTGGCGGGATCGGGTGAGGGCGGATCAATGACGGCGTGCGAAGGATCGCGATCCGGATTGCACGCCCGCTCCCTCAAACTGGTCGGCTCGATGCCGTTCTCGGCGTAAAACAGGTCACTGAAGTCATAGGGCGGAGGGTTGCTATTCCCTCCCTCAGTGGTGCTGGCGATCAGCGAGAACACCGCTACCACGGCCACCACACTGACTCCTAGCAACAGCGACCGAAACCTGCTGCGGTTCCCCGCGGGCACGCCCCAGGGGAACAGCCGGCTAGGCCACTGCCTTGCTCTCATCGGGTTCTCCTCCTTGTCTGTGCTCGGGGGCTTCCGTCCCCGGAATGAGGGAACAGGTACGGGTCCTCAACAGGGTGGCGGAGAGGTATGGCTGGGGGCACCTGCCGTGCATCGAATATGCCGCCTTGGTGCCCCGACACCACGTTTGCTCCGCAACCGGGCCGAGCCCTTTTGTGTTCTCCTCTTACCTCTTTGATAAAGATGCTTGAGAGCGGAAAACCTTTCAACTTTCCCACAACCGCTGCAATAGTGTGGCAGGACCATACGGGCAATCTGGAAAGCGTCCGAATAAGCACAACCAGCCTCGCGGCTGAAAATCGGCTTTTACCATACTCAGTTATGTTATACACTATCGGTAATTCAGGATTTCACCTTCAACAAGGAGAGCCATCGAATCTTGAGCGACACAGAAAAGCCCCCGCTGTACCCGCGCGACAATTCTCGGATCGAGCGCGCCAAGCGCGGAGATAGCGAGCAATTCCTTCAACTCGTCCAACCCTACGAGCAATGTATCCGCGCAACGGCCTTCTCCCTGCTGCGCGACCATCATGCTGCCGAAGATGTGGCACAAGAGACGTTGCTGAAGGCCTTCACCCGCCTCCATCAGCTCCGCGACCATCGGCACATACGCAACTGGCTGCTGCGCATCGCGGTGAACGAGGCCCGCATGCACCTGCGCAAAGAACGGCTACGCCAGCAGCCACCCGGCAAGTCAGAGGACGCCGCGGAGGCAGAGAGCGAATCCACGCCCCGCAACTTCCAGCCCTGGCACGACGTTCCCTCCCAGATTCTCGAGCGCAAGGAACTCTGGAGAAGGGTGAACGAGGCCCTGCACTGCTTGGACCCAATTTACCGTGAGGTCTTCGTGCTCCGCGATATGCAGCATCTGAGCACTGCCGAGACTGCCGCACTATTAAGATTGAGCGAGGCCAGCGTGACTACCCGGCTTCACCGGGCCAGGATGCAGCTCCGCGAAAAGCTCGCTTCGACGTTCGGCAAACCGCAGAGCGAGTGGGTTCCCTTGCGGATGATGGCAGATATGGCCAGACTGATGCTGCACCGGGCGGTGAGCTGCAAGACCGTCCTGCGCGAGCTATCGAACTACCTGGACGGGCAGGTGCCGGCCAGCCTGCGGAGGGAGATCGAAAAGCATCTTCGGCTGTGTCGGCGCTGTTCCATTCTGCTCGATTCGACGCGCAAGCTGCTCGTTCTGGTGGGCGATGAAAAAGCGCTGGTGCCACCCATCCGCGTAGACCGCCAATGGCGGCAGCTTGTGGCCGGGCTCACAAAACGCTCCCCTTGAGGCTTAGTTTCTTGCCGGTAACCGCCGGTTGCCTTTCGGCAGTCCGCCGGCGCACAAGCGGCAACCGTACTCAGCGTCTGAATTTTATTTGCGATGAATGGGCGCCGGTTGCGGCAAGCGCCCCAACATCCTGCCGATTTTCTGTTATTCTGCTGCGCGTGTTGAAACACGGCTTGCTTTTTTTAGCGGCAATGATTGGCATTGCAGGGCTTGTGGCGCAGGAGCCGGCGCAGGCACCCGCTCCGCAGTCGGCCATCGGCTACCAGACGATTGTGCTCGACCCGGGGCACGGCGGGGCCGACGTCGGAGCGCGCGGCGGCTCCGGCGTACTGGAAAAAGATGTGGTGCGGTTCATCACCCGTGCGGTGGCCTCGGCGCTGGAACGCGATGGGTGGCGCGTTGTGCTCACCCGGCAGGGTGACCAGCTGCTCTCGTTTGACGCGCGCGCGGAAATCGCCAACGCCGAACGCAATGCCATCTTTCTGACGCTTCATGTCGGCTCGGCGGGCGCAGTGGGCACCGTGCGCAGCTACTACTTCGAAGGCTTCCCGCCCGAGCCGAGCGGCGACGGGCAACGCGGCTCCTCCGCGTCCGCCAACCTGCTGCGCTGGGACCGCGCCCAACAGCCCTATCTGGAAAGCAGCCGGCGCCTGGCGGAGCTGCTTCAGGTGCACATTTCGCAGCGATTCCGCGGCTCGCCGGATACGCCTTCGGCAGCGGCGGTGCGGCAGTTGCGCAACATCGCCGCTCCGGCCGTGGCCATCGAACTTTCGAGTGTCGCCGTCAGCGATACACGGCCGCTGGAGAACATAGCCCCCGGACTCGCTGAGGCGATTGTGCGCGCGCTGGCCACCTTCCGCACGCTGCCCGCAGAGGGTGCGCGATGAGTCGCGCGGTAAGAATCGCGCTCGGCGCGCTGCTGGTGATGTTCATCATAGCCATTTTTTACTGGCGCGGGCTGCGCCAGCGCATTGGCCAGCCGGAACCGCACGAACGGACTGAACAGCTGGCGCAGCGCGAACTGACCCAGCCGCCCATCGAATCGGCCACCGACATCGCCGCAAAGGCGCGCATCTACTGGGCCGCACCGAACGTCACCGGGCGGCTCGCGCCGGTCGAGGTCGAGCTGCCGCTTTCGAACGATCCTGCGCAGCGGGCGCGGCAGGTGCTCAATGCACTGATTATTGACGCGCCCTCGCCGCAGCATCGCACACTGCCGCTCGAACTGACGCTTGTAGAGTTCTACCTGCTCCGTGACGGCACTGCCGTGGCCGACTTTTCGCACGCGCTGGCCACGGCAACGCCCTCGGGCATCCTGAGCGAGCAGATGGCGGTGGAGTCCATTGTGCGGACCCTGCAGGCCAACGTCGCGCCCATCCGCCGTCTGAAAATCCTGATCCAGGGTCAGGAGCAGGAAACCCTGGCCGGGCACGTTGACCTGACCGGCTGGATTGAACTGAATCGTTAGCCAGCTGCGGCTTCTCACGGCAGCCTTGCTGGATTTCGAGGCAAGCTCAGCCAAGCGTGTCCTCCGGAGCGAAGCGAAGAACCTTTGGCGCACCGCACTCTGCCATCGAGCCATCACCAAGACTTTGCGACCATACTGCAGAGCAAGACCGGCTCACGACGCCAGGACCTGCGGAGGATGCCCTGCTCGAAAGCTACGCCGGCGCAAAATCGGGGTAAGCTGCCGGAGGGCTGCGAGCCTTGTGGCTGGCGGCTTCAGCCGCGACATGAAAAATTTCCTCTCGATTTATCAAAGGCGTCCGCCCATGAAACCAGGCGGTTAGTGTTGACACCCGCAGGCGCGCACGTCAGACTTGGTCGCGGAAAACGGGCAGCACCGAGTCAGCAGCGGGCCGAAAAACTCAGGGCGCGTGATTCCGAGGAGGCAAAGGCGACGAAGAATTCCTGTTCTCATCCACATTTCACACAGCCGAGTTTCTTGGTTGCGCTGAGAATGCCAAGCGAGGAGACTTATTCCCCGCGCTGCCAGGCTTTCCCGCAGTGATTCAATTTGAAGGAGTCCTCTTGCGAGCCGACGGACGCACACCCGAACAGTTGCGGCCGGTGAAGTTTACACCGGACTTTATCCCCACCGCCGAAGGCAGCGTGCTGGTGGAAATCGGACAGACGCGGATAATCTGCACGGCCTCGGTCGAAGACGGCGTTCCGCAATGGATGCGCGGTTCCGGCCGCGGCTGGGTGACCGGCGAGTACGGCATGCTGCCCCGCGCCACGGAGAAGCGCACGCCGCGGGAATCGAACCGCGGACGCCAGTCGGGCCGTACTCTGGAAATCCAGCGGCTGCTCGGCCGCGCGCTGCGAGCCGCCGCGGACCTCGAGAAGCTGGGCGAGCGAACCATCTGGCTCGATTGTGACGTCATCCAGGCCGACGGAGGTACGCGCACCGCTTCGATTACCGGCGCGTTCGTGGCCATGGCGCTGGCGCTCGAGCGGCTCGTTGCTGCGGGCATCCTGCCGGAAGTGCCGCTGAAAGATTCCGTCGCTGCCACCAGCGTGGGCATTGTGGATGAAGGGGCGCTGCTCGATTTGAACTATGTGGAAGACTCGCGCGCGCAGGTGGACATGAACGTAGTGATGACCGGCTCAGGGCGCTTCGTCGAGATTCAGGCTTCGGCCGAAGGAAGGTCGTTCACGCAGGATGAGCTGGCACGGCTGCTGGCGCTGGCGGAAAAAGGCATCCGGCAGCTTACCGAACAGCAGATGACTCTGTTGCGGATGAAGTTCCGTGCGCGCGCGTAAGCTGCTGCTGGCCTCCTCGAATCCCGGTAAACTGCGTGAGTACCGGAGGCTGGCTGAAGGACACCCGCTTCAACTAGAGCTGATTCCCGGATTCGATTCCCTTTCCCCGTTCGACGAATCGGCACCGACGTTTGCCGAGAACGCCGCCGGAAAGGCTCTGCACTACAGCCGGTTCGTTGCCGAGCTGGTGATGGCAGACGATTCCGGACTGGTGGTGCCCGCGCTTGGGGGCGCGCCGGGACCGAAATCGGCTCGCTACGCTGGCGCTCATGCCACAGACGCTGACCGCGTTCGCAAGCTGATAGAAGAATTGGAGGAAAGGCGGGTAACCGATCGCCGGGCGAAATTCGTCTGCGTGCTGGCCCTGGCCCAGCGCGGCACGCTGCGGGCAGTATTTTCCGATGCGGTTGAAGGCGAGCTGCTGGAGGCCCCGCGCGGCGCCGGGGGATTCGGGTACGACCCGATTTTTTTCTATCCGCCACTGGGCACGACCTTCGCGGAACTCAGCGCAGAGGAGAAGAATCTGCACAGCCACCGCGGCCGCGCCTTCCGCAAGCTGCTGAAGTATCTGGCCGGCGAAGCATAGCCGTTCCCAGGCGTCTATGCTGCCTCGGGCTGCCTAGTGTGGTCTCGCGGAAGTCTGCGGCTGTTCACGGCAGAGTCATGCTATAGTGTGGCGCCCAAACAGATGGCTGCGACCGCCGCAAGACTTGCAAAAATGACACCGAAGAAGGCCGCGAAGGCGCCGAAGCTGCGCGGAACAGACCCCAAGCGCGTGCGCATGATTCTGCAAAAGCTCGAGGAGGCCTATCCGGCCGCGACCTGCGCGCTCAAGCACAAGAATGCGTTTCAGTTGCTCATCGCCACCATACTATCTGCCCAGTGCACCGACGAGCGCGTCAACATGGTCACCCCCGGCCTGTTTGCGAAATACCCGACGCCGGCAGACTTTGCCTACGCCAACCCTAAAGAGATCGAGAACGAGATTCGCTCGACCGGCTTCTTCCGCAACAAGACGAAGGCCATCATCGGGGCCAGCAAGATGATTCACGAAAAATTTGGCGGGCAAGTGCCGCGCTCGATGGAAGAAATGCTCGAGTTGCCGGGCGTGGCGCGGAAGACGGCCAACGTTGTGCTGGGCACTGCATACGGGATTGCTTCGGGCATCGTGGTGGACACCCACGTGCAGCGCGTCGCCCGTCGGCTCGACCTGACAAAAAATGCTGATCCGAAAAAAATCGAACAGGACCTGATGCAGGTGATTCCAAAAGAAAAGTGGATTCTGTTCTCACACCAGTTGATCTGGCACGGAAGACGTGCGTGCCAAGCGCGCAAGCCGCGTTGCGGCGAATGCAATCTCGAGCGGCTTTGTTATTCGAGAGACAAGACCCTCTGACCCGGAGGTCCCCTTGGAACCGCTGGCCGGCAAGCAAGCCGCTGAGCGCATCACCGGCATCATCCATCCCAAATATCAGGTGCACGGCTACACGGTGGACCTGACGGTGCACGAAATCTGTTCGATTGATCCGCTCGGCGCCGTGGATTTTGGCGGGAGCGAATACGTAGCCGCCGGGCGCATTGTGCTGGCCAGCCAGCGGCGCAGACCAGAAGAAAAGTACGAGTGGTGGGATCTGGGCCGTGGCAGCTTCTTCGTGATTTTCAACGAGACGCTAGACCTGGCCGACAACGAGATCGCGCTGCTCGAACCGCACGAACGCCTGCTGCGCGCCGGCGCCGCTCACGTGCCCGTATTTCTCCGCGGCCGGGTGCATCCGCTGGAAACGCTGCTGCACGTGGAAGCGGTGCGGCTACAAGTGAAGCAGAACGCCCGCATCGCGCAGTTGCGCGTATTTCGCTTCGAGCCGGGGAAGAACAGGAAAAGCGGGCAGCGAAAGACCAGCCGCGGGAAATAGGCGGTCACTGTTTTGTCCATCGGCTACGAGAGCCCGGAAGCGGCGTGCTAAGATAGGGCGCATCGGGGCGTAGCGCAGCCTGGTAGCGCGTCTGCCTTGGGCGCAGAAGGTCCCCGGTTCAAATCCGGGCGCCCCGACCAGAACCTTACCCATTTATCCCGTCGCCCGCCGCAGGAATTTCACGTTCACCGCGAGAACTTACAGGCCCCGGCAAGAGTAATCGGCAGCCTGAAAGACCTGAAGGGCCGCTGATTCAGACTGGAGACGTTTGAGAAATTCACCGGAGGAATCAGTTTGGCCGGGCCTGGCGGAATTCAGCTAAGAGCCGATCGAAATGCTCGTAGGCAAGGTAGAAAAGCTCGTCAAAAATCCCCCGAAATTCATCGCGGGTGGAACGCTCGTCCTGCCTGGTAAGGAGCGGGACAAATCTGTAGGTTCCGTCCTTCGTCTTGATTTTGCTGAACTTCGCCTCCTGCACCGCCGCGCGGGATAAGTTGAAGCTGTGCCTTGCCACGGTGGTAACGTAGCCTACGCGTGTCGCGGTGACGAAGACGACGCCGTTACATGGAAATTCCGTCGAACCGCCATGCCTGTGCCGGGCGGGAAATTTCAGCGCCAGTTCACCCTCATGCCCTTCCAGCCGAATGCGGGCTTCCCAGTCTTTGTAGGGGTATTGCAAGAAAACGATTCCATGCTGCTCGCGCAACAGTTGTCCTGGAATCAGATGGGGCCCCTTGTGGAGACGCACAATCTTGTCTGGAAACCGGATGGCGGCGATCGTCCACGGCGGCCCTGTGCGCGCGTACTCGACGGAGGCCTCCTTACCGGCACCGCTGGCCGGCTCGACTTCGACTGGACCGATCCTCCCGCCCACGTGTGGCCAGAACTTCGCGGGCAGCGGCGACCAGATCAGTTCCCATCGCCCATAGAAATCGGGAAACAAGGTCACTCGATGAGTTCCGGCCCGCAATCTACGGCCTTTGAGCCACACATCGCGATCGAGCTTCACCGGCACGCGTTTTTTGAAGGCTGCTTCCCATTCCTTCTGGGGATTACGGGGAGGCTGGCCGGTAGCTCGCTCCAGCTCCGCCAGCAGCTCCTGATAGTGCTGTTTACCCACTCGGAAGGCTGCCCCATGCTCCCCGGGCTCGCCCCAGGCTACGGTGACGATGTGACTATTTCGGCTCGCGGCCAGTAAGAACAGAGCGCGCCCCGCTTCGAACAGGGCTCCTCCCGGACCAAATGCGGCGCCGCCCGTCGTTCCGGACTGTAGTTCTCGTTTCGCCCAGTTGGGCTCGTTTTCGTGCAGGATTATTTTCACGGCCTGCGGAGGAATAGTGAAGCCTCGCCCGTCGCTTCCCTCCAGCACAATCCCAGTCGGCGTAACCCGAAGATTCAGCTTCGTTTCCAGCGCAATCAGTTCGCTGCCGCCAACATATTCCACCGGCCAGGAAGCCACGGCCGATTGCTGCGCCGCCAAGATTGCGAGCGGAGCACAGGACAGCAACAACCAAGGAAAAAGCGCGCGTCGCAATCTCCTGCGCATTGGCGCCTCGGGGGAGGGAGGATGACATGCTATTAGCCGAGGGCAGCCTGTGTTGTCAAGCTTATGCAGTCTTTTGAGGGCAAACCGACAGAAGGTGGTCGCGCCGTGATGGCTGGGAGCCGAATGGTCCGTGCCGGTTAGTTTGGGGCACGCTGCATCCCGCGTTTTGATGCAACCTTGCTCGGATCCAAGACGTAGTAACATCGAGAAGATGGGCAAGGTCACAGATTCCATCGCCGGTGCAGGCGACGCCACCGAAGCGGCCGTCCGCACACACAATGTCGCGCGGCACTATCGGATGGGGGACTCGGTAATCCGCGCGGTGGACGGGGTGTCGCTGGAGGTCAGCCGCGGAGAATTTGTGGCGCTGCTGGGCAGCTCCGGCTCGGGGAAATCCACGCTGCTGAACCTGCTGGCCGGGCTCGACCACCCCACCAGTGGCACGATCGTGGCGGCGGGCCGCGACCTGGGCAAGCTGACACGCGAAGAACTGGCCGCATACCGCCGGCATCAGGTGGGCATGGTGTTTCAGGCGTTTAATCTGGTGCCGCGGATGAAGCTGGAGGAAAACGTGGAACTTCCGCTGCGTTTCGCAGAAGTCGAACGCAGCGAGCGCGCCCGGCGCGTGCGGGAGGCACTGGAGCGCGTCGGGTTGCTGCACCGGCTGGGCCACCGCCCGAGCGAGCTTTCCGGCGGCGAACAACAACGCGCCGCGCTGGCACGCGCGCTGGTGAACCGTCCTTCCATCCTGCTGGCTGATGAGCCGACGGGAAACCTCGACAGCCGCACCGGAGAAGAGATCCTGAACCTGATTGCCGAACTGAACCGCACGCTGGGGATGACTGTGGTGATGGTAACGCACGAGCGTCCCCTGGCCGAGCGCTACGCGCAACGCATCCTGCAGATGGCCGATGGGAAACTGGTGACAAACGGGAGACCACAGTGAAAGCGCCCGACCTGGTCGAACTGGCTTTGCGGAATCTGCGCGAATCGCTGCTGCGGAATTCGCTGACTACGCTGGGCATCGCCGTGGGCGTGGCCTCGCTGGTGGCGATGCTCTCGCTGGGCGTGGGCTTACAGGAGCTGGTCAGCGAACGGCTGGACCGCTCCGGGCTGTTCGACAGCATCGTGGTTTATTCGCGGCGCGACGTGCGCAGCTTCGACCGCGCCGAACGCCGCCGCATGGGCGATACCAGCGACGCACGTATGCTGACGCCGGAAGTGCGCCGCGAACTGGAGGCACTGCCCAATGTCGCCGAGGCGTATCCCGAAGTGCGTTTCTCCACTCAGGTGGGCTGGCAGGACAAGTCGCGGTTCACCAGTGTGGCCGGACTTCCCTTCTCGGCGCAAACGAACGAAGCCTTCGACGACATGCAGGGCCAGTATTTTTCATCCCCGGAAGCCGAGGAAGCCATTCTGGAGCTGGACTTCGCCCAGGAACTGACGAAGCAGCCGGAGACGCTGCTCGGACAGGAACTGGTGCTGCGCTATGCCGAGCGGCAACCGCTGGGCGGGAATGGTGACGGCGGCGACTGGGGCTTCACCGTGCAGCGGCGCGAGAAAAAGCTGCGCATCGTGGGCATCGTCAAGAACCAGCCGTTCGGCGGCTGGCGAAATTTTGCGCGCGGTGAAGTGTTCATCCCCTCGACGGTCGCCGAACGCCTGAACACCTTGCAGTATTCGTCCGTGCGCCAGGCGGTGCGCGCAGAAACAGCCGATGAAACCTATAGCAGCCTGATCGTGCGCGTCACCGATCCGGTCCACGTCGCCGAGGTACAGCAGGCGATCCGGCAGATGGGTTTCACCACCTATTCCATTCTGGACGCGGCGCAATCGCTGCGCCGCTTCTTCGTGATCGTGGACCTGTTTTTGGGAATTTTCGGCAGCCTGGCACTGGCGGTGGCCTCGCTGGGGATTGTGAACACGCTGGTCATGGCCATCCTGGAGCGGCGGCGCGAAATCGGCATCATGAAGGCGCTGGGGGCATCGGATGGCGACGTCAAGCGGCTGTTTTTCGCCGAAGCCGGGGTGATGGGCATGCTCGGCGGGCTGGCCGGCGTGCTGATGGCGGCGGCGATCGGCGCAGCCATCAACTTCGGCACCGGTTACTACCTGCAACGGCAGGAGCTGCCGCCGGAGTCGGTCTCCAGCCTGCCGCTGTGGCTTGGCGGCTCAGCAATTGTGTTTTCGATTCTGGTCAGCCTAGCGGCCGGGATCTATCCCGCGGCGCGGGCGGCCAGGCTTGACCCGGTGCAGGCCCTGCGCTATGAGTGAGCGATTTCGACGGCCGCGGAATACTCCCGAAAAATTTCCCGGAGGAGTGCGAGCCATACGGCGGGGCATGTTGCGGATGGGCCGGCTGGTGGTGCTGGCCGTCACGGCCGGGCTGTTCAGTACGGCGGCGCAGGCGCAGACGCGCGTCGAGTGCAAGACAGTGGACAGCCAGATTCTGCGCCGCGCGGTGCGCTACTGCGTGATTCTGCCGCGCAGCTACGACGAGCAGGCGCAGCGGCGCTATCCGGTGCTCTACCACCTGCACGGCCTGACCGAAGACGAGCAAACCGTCATCAACAGCGGGCTGTGGGACCTGGTCGAGCAGCTTCAGCGCGAAGGGCGCATCGGCGAGTTCCTGGTTGTGGCGCCCGATGGCGGCCGCAGCTTCTACATCAACTCGCGCGACGGCCGCACCCGCTACGAAGATTTTTTTATTCGCGAATTTCTGCCTGCGATCGAACAGCGCTACCGCATCCGGCGGGAACGCAATGCCCGTGGCATTGGAGGCATCTCGATGGGCGGCTACGGCGCGCTGCGCTTCGCGCTGAAATATCCGCGCCTGTTCGGGTCGGTGAGCGCCCACAGCGCCGCGCTGATAGAGCGGCCGCCAGAGATTCTCACTGCGGCCGGCGGTGGCGGCGGTGCGCTCGGTGGCGTTTTCGGGGCACCGATGGACGCGGCGTTCTGGGCGCGAAACAGCCCGTTCACGCTGGCGCGTAACGCGAAAGGGTTTTCAGGGCTGAAAATCTATTTCGACTGCGGGCGGGAGGACCACTACGGCTTCGACGCCGGCGCACAGCAGTTTCACGAGCTGCTGAGCCAGCTCGGCATCGCACACGAATTCCACCTCTATCCGGGCGGGCACGACTGGAGGTACTTCGCCGAGCACGTAGACGAATCGCTGGAATTCCACTCGCGGGCATTTGGCCGGTAGTCCGATTTCGCCTCACCCGTACCGGCCCGCCACCGCAGGGCCACCGACTCAGAAAAAGAACCAGGGCGCGACCGCTGAGGGGCCGGCGCGCCCCGGTTTTCTCACCCACCTCCGCAGGTCGTGGGTAAGAACCTTCAGGCGGCGTCTTCACCGCGCAGGAATTCGTACCGCTCGATAGCCGCCACGACTCCCACTCTGGTGCCGTTTTGCGCTTCGGTGCGGACTACGCGCCCCAGGCAACGCACCCGCACCGGGCCGGCCAGGGTAATCTCGTGCGGAAGGGTCATGACGATTTCAATCGGGGAGTCCTTCTTCAGAGCCTTGGGCACAAAAAAATAGACCCCGCGTGAACTGACGTCCTTCGACTCGGTCACAACCCCTCCCCCAGGCTCCTCAGCCTCCCAACGGACTACCAGGGGCAGAGAAAGCCTGAATCGCTGAGCTGCTCGACGTTCCGTGACAGACAAGGCTGGTTCCTCCCATGTTGACTCTCGCAAGGTAGGCGCTGGGAGCCGCCGGCTCAATAGAGCGAAGGTCTTATTCTCGGCAGGGTGCAATCTAGTACGGCTGTACTATGAGAAACTTTACTTAGAAATTCCGAAATGACTGCATGCGAAGTCTATCCGGGCACGTGGTAGCGCAGGCGGCGGCAATCAGGAAACAGGGAAGCCAGCCGGCAGATTCACCAGCGGTGGCCCCCGAAACCATAGGCGCTCATCACGTCACGCAGCGCCACGATACCTTCCAGCTCACGGACGTTTGCCCGGCTGACCACCGGCAGCACGTCCAGCCCGGCGCTGCCCATCCGTTCCAGGGCCAGGTCGAGCGACTGGTCCAGGTGGACATGTGGGAAGCGCACCGGGTCAATGAGCTCAGCCAGCTTTCGGGTGCCGTCGTTTTCAGCGGAGGCAAGTTCGAGCTGGCCTAATGAAACCACTCCCAGCAGCCCGTGTTCATCGGCCACTGGCCAGGCATGGAATTCGCTGCGGCGGGCGCGTTCCAGCGCCTCGGCAACCGTCCAATGGGGAGCAAATAGCTCCGCCGTGGCGCGCATGGCATGCCGGACCTGCAACCCCGCCTGCCGGCTCCGCTCGGTCGAAGAAGGAAGGTGGATGCCGTCCTGCAAGGCCAGCGCTTCGTAGATGGGCTGGCGCTGGTAACGAAAGGAGATTAAATAGCTGATGACGGTGGCGATCATCAGCGGGACGATGATGGCGTAGTCGCGCGTGATTTCGAAAATCATGATCACGGAGGTGAACGGCACGCGCACAATCCCGGCGAATGCCGCACCCATACCCACCAGCGCGTAGGCGCCCGGCTGGGCGGTCATCTCCGGGAGCAAAGCGTGCGCCACGCTGCCCAACGCGCCGCCGACCATGGCTCCGATAAACAAGCTCGGCCCGAAAATTCCGCCGGCATTACCGGAGGCGTAGGCAGTAGCCACGGTGACCACTTTGAGGATCGCCAGCGCGGCCATCAGTTGCAGCGTCATGCTGTTGTTCAGAGCGGCACCCACGAAGCCGTAGCCGACGCCCAGCACTTCGGGCACGAACCAGCCCAGCAGGCCGACCAGCAGCCCTCCGACAACGGGATGCGCCCAGCGGGCTTTCTGCGGCCGGCGCAAAAACCATTCCCGCATGCGCAGCAGCAGTTTTACGAACCAGACTGAAACCAGGCCGCCCAGAACGCCCAGCAGCGCATAGATGCCAAATTCGGCCGGGTGTACCAGGTCGTACTTCGGAACGGTGAACAGCGGCTCGTTGCCCAGCAGCAGCCGCAGCACCATCCACGAAGTCGCCGAAGCTAGCACAACCGAGCCGAGCATCTGCGTGCTCATATTACCCATGATTTCTTCCAGCGCGAACAGCACGGCGGCCAGAGGCGTGTTGAAGGCAGCGGCGATGGCCGCCGCCGCTCCGACAGGTACCAGGGCCCGGATGCGCTCGCGGCTCAGTCCCAGCCGGCGCCCAAGCACAGAAGCAATCCCGCAGCCGACCTGCACGGAAGGCCCTTCGCGACCGAGCGGGATGCCGCTGGCCAGCGAAGCGGAGGTCAGAAAAAACTTGCCCAGCACGGTGCGCAGGGAGATGAAGCCATCTCGGGCAAACAGAGCGGCTTTGGTCTGCGGGATGCCGCTGCCGCGCGCGTCGGGAAAGTAGTAATAGAGCAAATAGCCTGTGGCCAGCGCGCCGATCACCGGCACCAGAATGCGCCGCCAGGCGGCGCTGCCCGGCGGATACATCCGCGCGCCTAAGTTTTCTGTCAAGACGATAAAGGCGACCACTGCCACGCCCACCAGCGCGCCAATCACCAGGGTCAGCACGACGAACACCTGATCCCCGCGCTGCGGAGCCGACGCCCATCTCTGCACACGGCTGCGCCAGGCGGTCAGGCGTCGCGTGATTTGTCGGGAGTCCATTGTCGCCCCAGCCCGAAGAAAAGAATATAGCGCAATCCTGGCGCAACACGGCAGGCGATTGCCCAAAAGTCCAGCCGAGCCAGAGACTGCGAAAAGTTACTGATCTATGAGGCGATGATGGATGGCGTAGAGAGCCAGTTCCAAGCGGTCGGAAACACCCAGTTTGTCGAAGATGTTGTGCAGATGGTTCTTGACCGTCTGCTCGCTGATAAACAGCTTCTCACCGATTTCCCGGTTGCGATACCCCTGCGCGACCAATTGTACGATTTCTTTTTCGCGGTCGCTGAGCAGCGGCTTTTCGCGGCGCACGCCGCCCTCGGCGGATTTCGTGAACGCCTTCATCACCTCGGCGGTCATACGCTGGTCGAGCCAGATTTCGCCCTGGTGGACTTTGCGGATGCTGCGCAGCAGCAGCTCAGTGGCCGACTGTTTCAGTACCACGCCGCGGGCGCCCAGACGCATGGCGCGGACGACATCGCGGTCATCTTCGGTCGCCGTGACCACGATGACCTTGGTCTGGAGCGCGTCAAAATTGACTTCCTCGAGCACGGCCAGGCCGTCCTTATCCGGCATGCGCAAGTCGAGCAGCAGGATGTCGGGCTTCAGCTTGCCGAGCAGTTGAATACACTCAGTGCCGCTGGAAGCTTCGCCGACGATGGTGACGTCGGATTCACCTTCCAGCAGCTTGCGCATCCCGTCGCGAAAGATGGGATGGTCATCGGCCAGAAGAACACGTATCGCGCCTTTTGTTTTCGCCATGCCCTTTCGCAATCCGTCCGTTTGTTTCCCGTCAGTTCAGAGGAATTTCGATGGTGAGCCGTGCTCCGTGGCCCGGGGTGGATTCTACCGTCAAAAGTCCGCCAATGCTACGGGTGCGTTCCTTGATGGAAATAGGACCGAGGCGAAGGCGATCGAGCTCGTCGCTCGAAAAACGCCCGGCAAAGCTAAAACCCTTGCCGTTGTCGTCAATCACCAGGTAGGCTTTTGTCTCGTTCTGCGAAAGTTTTACCACGATGTGGGTAGCCGAGGCATGCTTGTTGACGTTGGCAAGTGCTTCCCGGTAGATCTGGAACAGTTCGCGGCATATGCGGTCTGGCAGCTCCAGGCCGGCATCTTCAATCAGCAGGTCCAGGCCGATGCCGGTCTCATTTCGGTAACGCTCTGCGTAGCCGCGCATCAGATCCACGAGGTCGGCGCTTTCCACACCCAGCGGCCGCAGGTCGGTCACCATCCGGCGCAGCTCTTCCCGGCCGGTGCGCAGCGTCTCCAGCACCCGGCCTAGCTCGGCGGCCGCTTGCTCTGGAGCGGCCGTTATCTTCCGTTGCAGCACGCCGAGCTGGATTTCCACGCCGAGCAGCGTTTGGAGCACGCCATCGTGCAGGTCGAGCGAGATACGGCTCCGCTCCGCCTCCACAGCCCGCGTGCGCAAATGGCGCAGGCGGTACAGGTTCTCCAGCGGCAGCTCAAGTGCCTGAGCGACTCGCTCAGCCCGACGCAGGTCGGCAGGGCGGAATTTCCGCTTCCCGTTTATCAGCAGCAGCCGCCCGACAGGTCCTCCCTCGAATGCGAAGGCGACCGCCATCAGGGACCTTGCTTGCAACGCCTCGCGCGAGGGGCCGGGCAGCCGAGGTAAATCGCCGAGCCGGGTGCGGCCGGCCCGGTTCCAGCCGAAGCCTTCGCCCCGTCCCTCGAAAGAATTCCAGCACAGGTTCGTGCTCAGGTCGTCGAGCAGAAATGCGTCGCTGCGGGTGACTGGAGCACTCTCCGCCTGCAACCGCCCGCTGAAGCCTGCCGGAACGCGCCAGTAGAAGATTCTTTCCAGCTCGCGGTCACGGAAAGCGAGCACAACCTCCCGGCAGGCGAAGGCACTCGTCAGCTCATTCATGGCCAGCCGCAGCGATTCGGACAGACCGCGGTCGTAGCGCAGATGGGAAACGATGCGGAAAAAAAACTCGCGTTCTTCGGCCCCCGACTTCTGCAACTGGCCGAGCCGCGCTGCCAGCAGGACGGCCGCCGGGCTCAGCAGTGCTGCCAGGCCCAACCGGACCACCGAGGGTTCTGCCGCCAGCTCCTGAAAGATACGCACCAGCACGGCTCCCGCGACCGCCACGGCAAAAAGATAGCTGGTGCGGGACGCGAAGCGCAGGCTAGCCGCATACGCTGAAAAAGCGGCCAGCAGTACTACCAGAAACCAGTTCGGCATCGCCACGACCGTCAAGATGGCGGACACCAAGTCCATCCACACCAGCGAGCCCACCGCCTTTGGCGCCGCCAGCGCGAGCAAAGCCAGCCCAAGGTAGCCCAGCAGGAGACTCGTCAGGAGAATTGAGTGCGCGGCAGCAGGCGCGGCCAGCGTGGCAACCAGTGCCAGCAAGAGCACGACGACCCGCACCACGTTGTGCTGGAGGTGCAAAATGCGCAGTTCCTGCGATTGGGCATTCATGCGAAGCTCGCCCTTTTTTCCAAATTCAGTCTAGCAGGGGCTGCCGCGTGCCGGTACGCGCGGTAGCGTGGGCGTTAATCCGCTGGAGGGCGGTTTTCGTGCAGAAGGGGTTGACAGCGGGTAGATAATCGTTTGCGGGTGGCTGAGCTGTCGCCCGGCCGCCTCAAGAATTGCAGTGGGGCGAGGCGGCATCACCCTCAGGAGCGATTCGGAGCCAGGGCGGTTGCAACAGCGGTTTACGCAACGCGAAGCGGCGCGCATCCTCGGGCTCGAGGAGCGCCGACTGCGTTACTGGGAGCGGCTCCGGCTGGTCAAGTCGCAGCCGCGCTGGGGCGAGCGTTTCTATCGATTCAACGACCTGGTCGCGCTGCGCACCATCCAAAACCTGACCGAGCAGGGCGTGCCTGCGCGGCGGCTGCACCGCGCGCTGAGTGCGCTCGAGCAGCAGATGGCCGCCCCGCTGACCCGGCTGCGCATCGTCGGTCACCGCCGCGAGGTAGTTGTGGTACCGCCGCCGCCACACAGCAGGCCTATCGAACCCCTGACCGGACAACTGCTGATTGACTTTTTTGCCGCCGGGCGAGAGTCGAAGGTGCGCACGCTGGCGTCCCGTTCGGCAGAGGAGTGGTTTGAAATCGGCCTGCGTTGCGATGCCCGTCCGGAGACCTTCGAGCAGGCCGTGGATGCCTACCGCCGCGCGATTCAGCTCGCACCGGACTGGGTGGACGCCTACATCAACCTTGGGGCCGTGCTGTTCCAACTGGCGCGGCTGGAAGAGGCAGCGCTTACGTTCCGAGCCGCATTGGAGCTGGATGCGCGAAATCCAACCGCCCATTTCAATCTGGGCTGCGTGCTGTTCGAGCTGGAAGACCTGGACGGAGCGGTAGCCAGCCTGAGTCGGGCAGTCCAGCTCGCTCCCGGCTCAGCCGACACGCACCTGAACCTGGCGCTCGCCTACGAGAAACGCAACGAATTGCGCCGCGCACGCCGGCACTGGCGGATGTATTTGCGCTATGAACCGAACGGTGCGTGGGCAGACTACGCGCAGTCGCGGCTGGTGCGGTCGCGACGTTCTGGGCACCGCGGCACCGTGACAGAATTCCCCCGGCAGACCGCCAGCCCCGGCCAGCCTGCTGCGCCGTAGCCGCTCTCGGCGCGCAGCCGGCCTCCCGCTTCGCGCCCGCACCTGGCCTGTGCGGCCCCGGATGAGTCCGATTCCCGGCTTTGCCGGTCGTTGAATCCGCGTGCTATTATTCCGGCAGCGGCGGTGAGCGTAGCTCAGCGGTAGAGCATCGGACTGTGGCTCCGAGGGTCGAGGGTTCGAATCCCTTCGCTCACCCCAGCTTCTTTTGATCCGGCCCGGAAACTTGGGTTACAGAACGTGCCGGTCACATAGGTGAGCCCTTTGGGCGGAACGGGTTTTCGAGCGGTTCGAGCACCCGCGTCTCCAGATCGAAGTATCCCAAATCATACTCCGTAGAGCTGACCAGCCAGATGTCGTCATCGACTTCCTTGATGCCAACGGGCTGACCGGCGAAGACGGTACTGAAATTGATTTTTTTCTTACCCAGACAGGTCCGACCGCAGCGCGTGCCGACGACCATTCTGTCGTGGAACGGATAGTCGGTGTTTGGCAGGCCGGTGTAGACGCGCGGGGAAGGCTGATGCAACTCCGCGGGATAGTTCCTGTCCGGCGCTTCGTGAGGATGCTGGTGGCGGAAGACACCCAGGGAATTGTCGAAGCGAGCCTGCTGCTGCATTAAATTGACAGCCATCTGGACAGGAAGTCGGTGGCCGCAGTGAGAGCGACGCCGGCTTCTGCTGGTGAGGCCCTGCAGGCCGCATCGCTGATAGCGAACGAGGAACATGCAGCCGGTCCTGCCCGAAATGACAACCTCGCGGCACAGTTTCTCCATCGACTTGCTGGCAAGCAACGAACTGCAGTCTAACGTCCATGACCGAACACGCCCTCCCGGGCTACCGCTACCTTCTCCAAAAAGGGAGCAGTGTAACGCATTGTCGGGCACGATCTTTCCCCTCTGGTTCCCTGCTGCGCCCAGCGAAGAACCGCAGAATCGTTTGCTTCACAGATGTTGTGAGGCGAGGGAGCGTGTGACGACACGCTCGCTCATGCGCACTGTCCCGACCTGGCAACCGTGCATAGTCACCGGGCCTGCTCTGGTAACTGCCCGTAGGGCAGAATTGTTTCAGGATTCGTGCAAGCGGAGGTCGGGGTAATCGCCGCGGCGGGTCAGGTTGATGCTGCTGAGCAGTTCTACGGCCACGCCATAGTCGCCATCGTAGAGTTTCTCGACGCGAACCACGCGGCCCAGATAATCCAGGCGAATCGGCCGGGGCTGGGCGAGTACGGCAGTGTGACGAACAGCCGCATGCCCGTGCGGTAGTTGTCCAGGCGTGTCACGAAGTAAAGGCCGTCACCGGAGACATTCACCGTCGCGCGCACTTCGATGAAGGCTGTCGCCTGCGGCTCGGAAGGAGGCAGCTGCACGGGCTGGGAGACGGAGATGGGCTGTTTCCGCCGGCGTTCTGGCCAGGGTGCGGGGCCGGCACTGACTTTGGCTTAGAATTTCCGGTTCAAGACGACTCTTTATTCAGATAGGTTTCCCAGCGCTTCAATTCGTCCGCGCTGTGCTGCTGGGATTCGGGCGACATATCTACAAATTCCACGCCCACGCCCGCGCCGGGCAGACAGTAACGCACTTCCGAGCGCGCTTGCACTTCGTGGCCGGAGTAGGCCAGGCGGAAACGCACGGTCAGCACCGCCCCTTCGGGAAAGTGCCCCGGCGTGTTGATAAACATCCCGCGGAGGCTGATGTCCGGCGGGCGAATGGTGATGCGCTCGCTGGAGCCTTCATAAACGATGGATAGTTCGGAGAGCTGCGGATAGCGACGATCACGCCGGATCGGGCCATCGGACTGGATTTTTTCGGAAGTCGCCATGGGGTTAGATCCCTCCGGGAATAGTGGCTTCGGGAATCGCCGGGCGGCCTGCCCGCGGTTCCACGTCCGCATGTTTCTTCCCGCAATACGGACAGAAGCGAAAGGCAGCCACGAGCTCACGGCGGCAGGTCTGGCATTGCACGGTGCTGGTGGATTCGAACGGCACGACGCGGATCACCTCGTCGAGGGTGGTAATGCCCGCCCGGATTTTGCCCAGGGCGTCGTCCTGCATAAATTCGACGCCCTTCGCGCGGGCCATCACACGCATTTCCTCGTTTCGCGCGCCGGTGCGCACCAGGTTGCGAACCTCTTCGTCGAAGACGATGATTTCGTAGATTCCCACCCTGCCGCGGTAGCCGCTCCCGTCGCATTGCGGGCAGCCAACCGCAACGTGCATTCGTTTCCCGTAGTTCCACATGCCGGCGGATTCAAAGCGGGCAGCGGCTGCCGGCGAGATCTCCACCTCTTTCCGGCAACTGCACAGCTTGCGCACCAGCCGCTGCGCCATAATCGCGCTGACCGAAGAGGCCACCAGGAAGGGCGGGATGCCCAGATCAATCAGCCGCGTCACGGCCGAGATGCTGTCGTTGGTGTGCAGCGTGGAGAGCACCAGGTGGCCAGTCTGCGAGGCCTTCAGCGCGATTTCGGCGGTTTCCCGGTCGCGGATTTCACCGACCATGATGACGTTGGGATCTTGCCGCAGAATCGAGCGCAGGGAGCCGGCAAAGGTAAGTCCCGCCTTGACGTTTACCTGAACCTGATTGACCCCTTCCATGGTGTACTCGATGGGATCCTCCACGGTGACGATGTTCACCTGCGGCGAATGGATGTAACCCAGCGCAGAGTACAGGGTGGTGGTCTTTCCTGAGCCGGTCGGCCCGGTCACCAGCAGCATCCCCTGCGGCAACGCCAGAATCCGGTGCATCACCTCGCATTTGTCCTGCCCCAGCCCGAGATCGGGGAAGCGTAACCGCGGCGCGGTCGAATCCAGCAGCCGCATCACAATCTTTTCTCCGTAGTGCGTCGGCAGCGAAGACACGCGCAAGTCCAGGCGCCGGTTGGGCAACTGCACCAGGAACCGCCCGTCCTGCGGCGTGCGCCGCTCGGCGATGTCCATGTCGGCCAGGATTTTGATGCGCGAGATCAGGGAGTTCTGAATCTCTTTCGGGACTTCCATCAATTCCCGCAAAACGCCGTCCACGCGGATGCGCACCACCGTGGCGCGGGCCTGCGGATCGATGTGGACGTCGCTGGCCCGCTTCGCTGCCGCCGCACACAGGATCTGGGACACCAGACGGACCGCAGGCGTCTTCTGCCCGCGAAATTCCGACTCGAATTCCTTCAGCGCCTCGCGGTGACCCTGCCGGGTGCTGGTGGGGATAAATTCCACACGCGCTTCGGAAACAGAGGTCCGCGCCGGCGCTGATTCTTGCGGAGCTTCGCTCGGCGTCGATCGCTGGCCATCCCCGTAATGCCGCGCCACAGCCTGCAGGATTTCGTCGCAGAACCCCAGATGGGCATTCACCTGCTTCCCGGTGACGAAGCCCAGCTCATCCAGAAGCGGCAGATTCTGCGGATCGGCCATCACCGCCACCAGTTGCTGCCCTTCCACACGCAGCGGCAGCGCCGCCAGACGCTCGGCCACGTTCCGGGGCAGCAACTGCAAGGCCTCTGGATCTACTTTGGCCTCGTTGGCATCCAAGTAAGAAACGCGCATGATGTCTTCCAGGGCCGCGGCCAGGGCCATCTTGTCCACCGAGCCGCGCGCAAGCAGGATTTCGCCTAGCTTGGTCAGGCGGCCCTGCTGCTCTTGAATGGCAGCCGCAAGCTGGTCCTCGGTTATGTGCCCGCGTTCGCGGAGAACTTCGCCTAGTTTCTTCTTCGGCATGAGAGGGTCGTCAACCCTACTCTTTTCGCCCACAAAGGTCAGCAAGTGAACTTGCCCCGAGCCGGACGGATTCAAGTTGGTACATAGCCCAGTTTCAGTCTTACCCGAATTGGCTGGGCGAATGTATCGGCTCGAAACAGCCCTGTAAATCACCCATACCGACCAGCACTTTCCTACGGGGAACCAGCAGGGAGGGAGGCTGGATTGCAAGGGGTCGTGGAGTGCCCTATGATTGCGGCTCGCTGATGCCGCGCATCTCTGCGACTATTGTGGCCCACAACGAAGCCCGCCGCATCACCCGGGCGATTCGCTCCCTTTGCGGCGCCGATGAAGTCGTCCTGGTGGACGACGGCTCCACCGACGGCACCCGCGAGATTGCCGCCTCGCTCGGCGCGCGCGTCATCATCAACCAACCCTGGCCCGGCCCGGCGGCACAGAAAAATCTGGCAGCGCAACACGCACAGAACAACTGGATTCTAAGCCTCGACGCCGATGAAGAGCTCGACGCCGAAGCGCGGCAGGCGATCTGCGACTGGAAAAAATCGGAGCCTCGCGCTGCCGGATATCGCTTTCGCCGGCGCGCGTTTTTCCTCGGCAAGTGGATCCGCCATTCCGGCTGGTACCCGGATTACAAACTGCGTCTCTACGACCGCCGGCGTGGCGGTTTCCGTGCCGCGCCAGTGCACGATTCCGTGGAGGTGGACGGCCCGGTCGAGACGCTGCCTGGTCACATCCTGCACTTCCCGGTGGAGACGCTGGAAGAGTACCAGCAACAGCTTGACGGTTATGTGGACCGCATCGGCCGCGACCTGGCCGCACGCGGGGAAAAAATCGGCTTCGGGCTGCGCTACTTCGCGCCGCTGTGGCGCTGGGTTCACGTCTATCTTGTGCACGCAGGAATTTTGGACGGCCGCGCGGGATGGATTATCGCCCGCGAAGAGGCCCGCTACGTCTATCGGAAATATGCCCGCGCGGTGGAATTGCAGCGGCAGAAAAACTGAGGCCAGCCTCCGCACTTCAGGAAGCTGGCCCGGCCGGATTCGCTTTCTTGCTTGGGATCGGCCGCGACTCAGTCGAGGATCTTTTCGCTGATGGACTTGGCCTGCAGGAACAGCAGCAGGTAGTCGCGCCCGCCGGCCTTCGAGTCTGTGCCAGACATGTTGAACCCCCCGAACGGGTGCCCGCCGACCAGCGCGCCAGTGCATTTGCGGTTCAGGTACAGATTGCCGACGTGGAATTCCTGGGCGGCGCGGTCGAGCTTGCTGCGGTTCTTCGAGTACACCGCGCCGGTCAGGCCGTATTCAGTGTCGTTGGCGATTTCGAGCGCCTCGTCGAAGTCCTTCGCTTTGATGACGGCCAGCACCGGGCCAAAGATTTCTTCCTGCTCGATGCGGGCGCGCGGCCTGACGTCGGCGAAGATCGTCGGCTCGAGGAAAAATCCGTCGCCCGGAGCCCGGTTGCCGCCTAGCACCAGCCGGCCTTCCTTCTTGCCGATTTCAATGTATTCCTGAATAGACTTCATGGCCGATTCGTTGATGACCGGTCCCATGAAGTTGTCCGGGTTCTCGGCGGGGCCGACTTTAATCTTTTTGCAGCGTGCGACCAGTTTGCTCAGGAACTCATCATAAAGTTTTTCGCTGACGATGGCGCGCGAGCAGGCCGAGCACTTCTGTCCTTGATAGCCAAAGGCAGAGACGGCCACGCCTTCAACGGCCGCGTCCACGTCCGCCTCTTCGTCCACGATGATGGCGTCTTTGCCGCCCATCTCCAGCACGGTGCGCTTGATCCAGACCTGGCCAGGCTGCACTTTGGCGGCCAGCTCGCAGATACGCAATCCGACCTCCTTGGAGCCGGTAAACGCAATAAACCGTGTCCGCGGGTGGCCCACGACCGTATCGCCCATTGCGCCTCCCGAGCCGGGACAAAACTGCAGTACGTCTTTCGGCAACCCGGCTTGATGCAGCAGCTCGACGAACTTCCAGGCAATCGTCGGCGAATCGCTGGAAGGCTTCAGGACCACGGTATTGCCCGTCACCAGGGCGGCCGTGGTCATGCCGCCCATGATGGCGCCCGCAAAGTTCCAGGGCGGAATTACCGCGCCCACGCCCAGCGGGATGTACACCAGGCGGTTCTTTTCGCCCGGCACCGGCGTCACCGGCTGCGGGCCAAAATAGCGCAAGGCCTCGCGGCCGTAGAACTCGCAAAAGTCGGTCAGCTCGGCGATGTCGGCGTCAGCTTCCGGCCACGTCTTGCCGGTTTCGTAGACGAGCCAGGCATCCATCTCCAGCCGCTTTTCGCGGAGCAGGTCGGCGGTGCGGAACAGGATTTCGGCGCGTTTTTCTGCCGAGGTGCGCTTCCAGTGCGCAAATGCCTTGTCGGCTTCTTCCACGGCTTTTGCGGCTAGTTCTTTCGACGCCTTGCTGAATATTCCGACGACCTGCGAAGGCTTCGAGGGGTTAATCGAGCGCAGCTTGTCGTCGGTCTTCACTTCCCTGCCGCCGATCAACAGCGGATACTCCCGGCCCAGCTCGGCAGCGACCTTTATCAGCGCTGCTTCCATTTTGCTGCGATTGTCCGGCTGGGAAAAATCGGTCAGCGGCTCATTGCGAAACTCACCGCGCTCGATGCTGACTTCTGCGGTTGCCATCGGATGAGAACCTCCTTCAATCAGGGCGCAGTACGTTTTCGATAGCTCGGGCGATATCGGCTTTGCAGCCGCCGGCGGCCTCGCGAGTGAATCCGCCGACGAATGCACAGATGCGGGCACTTCCTGCAGCCGGCTATTGTACTGTTCCGCGAGCGGACCGACAAGGACATTCGCCGGGCAAACGCCTCGCGGGTGATTTGGGGGCAGGAGCTTCCGCTGTCTGCTTTGCTTCCTCTGCTTCCGTCAGGCGCACTGATTGCGTTACGCTTTGCCGGTCATGGCACAGCGCTGGGATGCGATTGTCATCGGCGGCGGGCACAACGGGCTGGTTTGTGCGGCGTATCTGGCCCGGGCGGGATTGCGTGTGGTCGTGCTCGAGCGCCGCGAACTGCTCGGCGGGGCCAGCGTGACGGAAGCGGTCTGGCCGGGCTACAAAGTCTCGACCCTCTCCTATCTGTGCAGCCTGCTGCACGAGCGCATCATTGCTGAGCTTGACCTGCCGCAGTTCGGTTATCACGTCTACGCCAAGGACCCGGCTTTTTTCACTCCCTTTCCCGACGGCCGGCACCTGACCATGTGGCAGGACCAGCGCCGCACCTGCGAAGAAATCGCCAAATTCTCCAAGCACGACGCCGAGGCTTATCCGCGCTACGAAACCTACATCGAGCGATTGTCCCGTTTTGCAGAGGAAATGCTGTTACGCACTCCGCCAGACGTTGCCCGCACCGGCCTGCGTGACTACCTGCTGCTGAGCAAGCTGGGGTTGGATTTTCTGCGGATGGACGATGGCGAGCGCGTCGGGCACATGCGCATTTTCACCCAGAGCGTCGCCGATTTTCTCCAGCCGTGGTTTGAATCTGAAGAAGTCAAAGTTACGCTGGCCACCGACGGCGTCATCGGCACGAACGGCGGGCCGCGGTCGCCGGGGACAGCCTACGTGCTGTTGCACCACGTAATGGGCAAGGTGGACGGCCGCCGCGGCCTGTGGGGCTTCGTGCGCGGGGGGATGGGCGGAGTAGCCACGGCGCTGGCCGGAGCAGCCCGCGCCGCCGGCGCTGTGGTTCGCACCCGCGCAGCTGCCGAGCGGGTGCTTGTCGAAAACGGCCGCGCGGCAGGTGTGGTGCTGGCCGGCGGGGAAGAAATCCGCGGGCGGCTGGTGGTCTCCGGGGCGGACCCCAAGAGGACCTTTCTGGGCCTCGTCGGTGAGAATGAACTGCCGGATGAATTCGTCACCGCGGTGCGCAACATCCGCATGGAAGGCTGTTCGATGAAAATCAACCTAGCGCTTGACGGGCTGCCGAGCTTCCGCGTGCTGCCCGGCTCGGAGCTGATGCCGCATCACAAGACGACGATGCACATCTGCCCTTCGGTGGAATACATCGAGCGCGCCTGGGACGACGCCAAATACGGCCGCCCCTCGGTGCAGCCCATGCTCGAGATGACCATCCCCTCGACCTACGACGATTCGCTGGCACCGCCCGGCAAGCACTTGATGAATATCTTTTTGCAGTACACGCCCTACCGCCTGCGCGAGGGCAACTGGCACCAGATTAAGGAGGGCTACGCTGACCGTGTGCTCGAGTTAATCGAAGAATACGCCCCTGGCTTCCGCAACCTGATTCTGCACCGGCAGGTCATCTCGCCGCTGGATTTGGAAGAAACCTACGGGTTGACCGGCGGGAATATCTTTCACGGCGAAATGGCCGTGGACCAGTTGTTCTTCCTGCGGCCGGTGCCGGGCTGGGCGCAATATCGCACTCCGGTTCGTGGGCTCTACTTGTGCGGCGCGGGCACGCATCCCGGCGGAGGCGTGATGGGCGCGCCGGGCTTTAATGCCGCCCGGGAAATTCTGCGCGATTTGCGCCGCGGGCGCGCGGGCCGCTGATTTTTTCGCCTGAATCAAGCCTGCACGGCCGCGAATCCAAGTTTGAAGAAGTTATCTTGGGGGATACAGTACAAGCGTGTAGAATCTGCTGCCGTTTTTCTCGGAGGAAACTCTGAAACTGAAGGCAAGAGGGACCTGTTTGCTCGCCGGCTGGCTGCTTTGTGCCTTTCCGGCGCTGGAGGCGGCGCCGTTTCTTCGCGTTCATTTGCCCCCTCAGATTCCTCCGCTCCACTTTGCGCTGTCGAATGATGCTTCTGGCGGTGAACCCGCCCCAGGGGGCTATCAGATCAGCGATATCCACGCAAGGGCGCAAGCTCGGAGGGCTTCAGCAGACAACGCTCAAAGCACGGGGCGGCGAAGAATCGTTGACCGACCGATGCGGCCTGGCGCAGGCTCGAAGTTCGCGCGAGTGCCCTTGCTCCCTTTCCTCGGATTGGGCAAAGGCATGGAAAAGGGCCTGATCTGGATCGAGGAGAACCGCATTTACGAACGGCTGACCTACTACCAGGATTGGCTCCGCAAGCACCATCTGGAGATTCTCTCCGGCGGCATGGGGCCGGGGGCGGGTTTTGCGTTCGGCGTGCGCGTGTTTGACGACAGTTTTTTGCATCCGCGCATTCGCTGGGAGATGCCGCTGCAGTACTCAACCAACAGGTATGCTCAGGCGGAGACGATTTTCGGGTTCTCCCTTGCGCCGGACCGCCTGCTCTTTCTCGACGTCTTTGCGCGGTACCGCACGCGGCCGCAGGAGGACTTCTTCGGTTTGGGACCCGACTCGCGGGAAGTAGACCGCACCAATTTCAAGCTGCAGGATCGCAGCGCCGGCGCGGCGCTGGGCACACAGATCAACGGCTTTCGTTTTGACTTCAGCGTGCGCCACAGCAACGCCAGCGTGTTTCGCGGCGAAGACCGGCGCTTCCCCGCCACCGGCACAGTCTTTCCGTCGCTGGCCGGTTTGGCGGAAGGCTCTTCGCTGGTGCGCTACGGCGTTTCCGCCGCCTACTCGCTGGTGGACAGCGAGCCGGCCCCGCATGCCGGCATCCGCGCCGACGGGCGATTTCTGTGGGTGGATTCGCTTCGGGCCGACGATTTTCGTTTCTACGACTTCGGAGCAGGCGTCGAAGCCTACATTCCACTCGGAGAGGCGCGCACAATTTTCACGCGCGTCACTGGTGATTTCCGCCAGCCGCGCAGCGGCAGCAGCATTCCATTCTACGAGTTGCCACACCTGGGGGGAGCGCGGACGATGCGCGGGTTCCGCGAGTTTCGCTTCCGCGACCGCAGCGCGCTGCTGATTAACGCCGAGTATCGCTACGAAATCCGCCACCGCATGGACTTCGTCATCTTTCTCGATGCCGGGCAGGTGGCGCTGCGCGCGCGCGACTTCAGCTTCAACGGTTTCCGGGAATCCTACGGCGCCGGCGTGCGCGTCAGGGGGCGCGACGGCGCCACCGCCATGCGTCTCGACGTGGGCGTGTCGGCCGAAGGAGTGCGTTTTTACTGGACCTTCAGCGGAGATTACCCGTAGATGCCAGCGTTCCGGCACATCCTCGTGGCACCATTGCTGCTGTCGATGGGCGCAGCGGGCGCGGCGCTCGCGCAGCAGCAGCCTTCGCGCGAGCCGCCCATCTGGCTGGATTTCGACATGGAAGACATCCCCGAGCCGCGCGAAATCAAGAACAGCCGGCACTACGACTTTCTTGACGGAACGCTGTTTCAGCAGTTCAAGCAGGCCTTCGACTTCCGCCGCTACCACGGCGTGCGCGCCGCAGTAAACGTGAACTCGGTGGACGGCGTGCCCGATTCGAGCTGGTTCACCAACCGCAACGGACGCCGCCGGATGTCGCTCGAAGAGATCCGCCGCGGGCCGAATACCGGTCCGGGCCCTTCGACCGCTGGCCCCTGGACGATCGTCAGCGGCAAATTTTCGGGCCTCTCAGCCGGTTTCACGATCCGCGACTCCGCCGGGCAGATCTACATCGTCAAATTCGATCCGCCAGACTGGCCAGAGATGGCCAGCGGAGCAGAGGTCATCGCCACGAAGCTGTACTACGCCAGCGGTTACAACGTGCCGGAAAATTATCTGGTGCGGTTCCGGCCCGACATCCTGGAAGTTGCGCCGGAGGCCGAATTCGTGGAGGCGAGTGGCCGGCGCCGGCAGATGACCCGCGCCGATGTGGAAAGCATGCTGGAGAATCTGCCGCGACTGCCCGACGGCCGCCTCCGGGCGCTGGCCAGCAAGTTTCTGCCGGGCAAGCCGAAGGGGCCGTTTTCCTATCACGGCCTGCGCGAAGACGACCCCAACGACTGGATACCGCACGAGCATCGCCGCGAGCTGCGCGGCCTGCGCGTGATCGCCGGCTGGCTGAACGACAACGACATCCGCCGGCAAAACACGCTGGACATGTACGTCCGCGAAGGCGGCCGCAGCTTCCTCCGTCACTACCTGATTGACTTCGGCTCGGCGCTGGGGTCGGACACGGTGGTGCCGAACCGCGACCGCATCGGAAACGAATACATCCTGGACGGCGCGGAAATCGCCAAATCCATCTTTGGCTTCGGTTTCTACGAGCGGCCCTGGCGTGGCCGGCGGGAGATTGTGCATCCATCGCTCGGATATATGGAAGCGGACCTGTTCGACCCCGCGCGCTGGAAACCGAACTTCCCCATCGTCGCGTTTGAGAACATGACCCTAGCAGACGCCTTCTGGGGCGCGAAGATTGTGATGTCGTTCACCGACGAGCAGGTTCGCGCCGCCGTCTCGACGGCCGAATACAGCGACCCAGCCGCCGCCGAACATTTGATCCAGATCCTGATCCGGCGGCGCGACAAGGTCGGCCGCTACTGGTTCGAGCGCGCCGGCGGGCTGGATGATTTTCGCATTTCCCATCTCGCCGAGGGAAAGGCGGTGCTCGAGTTTGACGACCTGGTCGTCAAGCACGGCTTTGCGCGGCCGGGGCAGCGGCTGTATCGCTACCGCCTGGTCACCGGGAGACGGGCGGGTGAGTGGCAGCGGCTTGTGCCTTCGTCACCTGCGGGGGTGGCGCTGGACTTGCGCCGCATGACAGGCGATTTCGTCGTCGAGCTGGGAGCGTGGGATTCAGTCGGCGGCGGGTGGTCGCCGACTGTCGCTGTCCATGTTGGCCACGAACCTGGAACCGTGCGCGTGCTTGGCTGGACGCGTGAGCCGCAATGACACTCTCCTTTTTCCCACACGCTGTATTGTCCTGACCCACGCCTCCCACTAGACTGTCTCCGCTCCGGTGCCTTGAATCGCAAACAATTTAATCTGATTCCCCCGAAAAACGACGCAAAGGAGGCGGTGATGCGAAAAACGATGCTCTATTCTTTCTTGCTGGCGCTCGCGTTGGCGAGCCTGCCGGCCTGGGCACAGGAAGAGCCCCGTGCGCTGTTCCAGGTCATCCTGGTGAAGCCGAAGCCTGGACCCCGCACGCAGTACGAGGCCGCGGCCAAGGCGCACATTCAGTGGCACAAGGAGCAGAATGACACCTGGAGATGGGACGTGTGCGAGATCATCACCGGTGAGAACACCGGCAGCTACTACGCTGTGGCACCGAATCGCCGCTGGCAGGATTACCAGGAGCGGGCCGAGTTCGTCGCCCAGGACCAGAGACACGCCGAACAGACCGTTGGCGCGCATGCATTATCGTTCCGCATCAGCTTCTACGAGCAGCGGCTGGACCTCAGCAACCCGCCAGCGGAGATGGGCCCGGCGCCGCTGTTCAGCCTGCTGGAGTTCCGCGTGAGATTCGGCCGCACGGCACGGTTTGAGCACACCGTCGCCAGAATCAATGAAGCGATCAAGATGACGAACTGGCCTAGACGGTATATCTGGTACATGCTGGCGAACGGCGGCGAGCACCCCACCTACGCCCTGCTCTTTCCGCACCAGAGCTGGGCGGATCTGGAGCCTCCGCAAAAATCATTCGTGGCCATGCTCGAAGAGGCCTACGGGCGCCAGGAAGCTCAAAACCTGCTGGAAGCCCTGGGCGAAAGCGTGGCCTATGAACGGAGCGAGATATTCGTATACCGGCCCGAGCTGAGCTACGTCCCGTCCGGTCAGCCCTGATTCTCTCTTCTGACCCCGTGTCGCTGTCGGCAGGGGCACGGACGCAGCCAAGGATACGGGTCGGCGCCAGGTCAGTTTCCCCTTGGTGCTTGACTGGCTGACGCGCTCGTCCTAAGCTGCGGGCCAGCACGTCCGTTGCACGGACGTAGTTTCAGAGGACCCCGCCAGAAAGGTTAAGGAGGCGCACGATGGCAAAGACCTATGCCCTGGTTGTCGGTGTAGTCCTTCTGCTGGTTGGGATTGTGGGATTTTTCGTGGGTGAAGGCACGCTGCTTGGTCTGGGATTCACCATGCAGCACAACGTCATCCACCTGCTGACCGGCGCGATTGGCGTATGGGCCGGAATGAGCAAGAGCGCGAACGCCTCACGCATGTTTGCGCTGATTTTCGGAGCGGTTTATACGCTGGTGGGTATTGCCGGTTTCGCCAGCGGTGGAGAAGATCTGTTCGGGATTCCGCTGAAGCTCAACAGCACGTACAACGTCATCCACGTGCTGATCGGGTTGCTGGGTCTGCTGGCCGGCTTTGCGGGGGCGAAACCACCTGCGCCGGCGCGACAGCCCTGACGGGCAGAGAATAACCTGCATTTTTTCTCAGGAGCCGGGGGCGCTGCGCCCGCCGCAGCGCCCCTGAGCCGTCCGGTTGTGTTGTCTCTCTCGCTGCTCGGCCCTTGCCTGCGATTCCCTTGACGGCGCGCCCCGCGGCGCGAGGTTTTGCGTTATGCTACCGCGCCGTGTCGCATCCCCCTGCGCAGAAACTCGTCCGCGCCATCGGTCGCTGGACGCTGGTGGCGCTGGTCATCAACACCATTATCGGCAGCGGCATTTTCGGGCTGCCTTCGGAAGTCATCCGCATGGTGGGGCCGGCGAGTCCCTTTTTCTATCTGCTCGCCGCGGCGGGCATGGGAGTGATCATGGCCTGCTTCGCCGAGGTGGCTTCGCAGTTCCGCGAAGCGGGCGGGCCATACCTGTACGCGCGCTCGGCCTTTGGGCAGTTTCTGGGCATTCAGACGGGCTGGCTGGCGTGGCTGGTGCGGCTGACGTCGGCGGCTGCAAACACAAACCTGTTCGTCATCTATCTGGCCGAATTCTGGGAAGGCTTCAAGCAGCCGGTGCCGCGCGTCGCCGTGGTGACACTGCTGCTGGGCTTCTGGATGGTCGTAAACGTGCGCGGGGTAAGAAGCGGGGCCGCACTGAGCAACGTCTTCACCGTGGCCAAGCTGCTGCCGCTGACGGTGTTTATCGGGGTGGGGATGTTCTTCCTGCGCGGCGAAACCCCCATCGGGCTGGCTCTGCCGGCCGATTCTGACTGGTCGCGCGCCCTGCTGGCGCTGGTATTTGCCTACGGCGGCTTCGAAGCTGCGCTTCTGCCTATGGGCGAGGCGAAAAACCCTGAGCGCGATGCGCCGTTCGCGCTGTTCACCGCGCTGGCTGCCATCACTGTCATCTACATTCTGATTCAGATTGTGGTCATGGGGACACTGCCCGACCCGACTTCCACCGACCGGCCGCTGGCAGCGGCTGCCAATCAGTTTCTCGGCCCGGGCGGCGGGATGCTGATTGCGCTGGGCGCGATGATTTCCGTATTCGGCTATCTAGGCGGGCAGTTCGTCAGCGCGCCGCGGCTGACCTACGCCTTCGCCGAGCAGCGCGACTTCCCGGCGTTTTTCGGCTGGGTGCATCCCAAGTTCCGCACGCCATATGTTTCGATTCTGGTTTACACGCTGCTGGTGTGGGGACTGGCCGTGTACGGCAGCTTCATCTGGAACGCCGTGCTAAGCGCGGTGGCCCGGCTGTTCACCTACGGGCTGGGCTGCGCGGCCCTGCTCGTCTTTCGCCGGCGAAAGCCGGAGGCGATTCACTTCCGGCTGCCGGCGGGCCCACTGTTTGTTGCCCTGGGGTTGGGGTTTTGCGCGGTGCTGGTGCTGCGGATGGGCCGGGGCGAGTTGATTGCCGTCAGCATCACCGCCGCCGTGGCGTTCCTCAACTGGCTCTGGGCCCGTCGCCGCGACGAAGGGCGCTGCTGAAGGTGCTGGCTTCGGCGTTTACTTTTCCTCCAGCGTGTCCAGCAGGGTCTTCCATTCGAACCAGCCTTCTTTGCCGCGGATCCATTTCTCAAACCAGTTGAACTCGGCGACCATTTTCACGAGCTGGTAGCGCGGGTTGGTGATGCCGTGCGGCATGCCGGGATAAACGATGTACTCGGTGGGCACGCCGAGTTTTTTCAGCGCCATGTGCAGCTCGTCGGACTGCGGCTTGGGCACGCGCTGGTCGGCTTCGCCGACGTGAATCAGCGTGGGCGTCTTGGCATTGGTAATGTATTTCAGGGGAGAAACATCCCAGTAGTGCTCAAAGTTTTCCCACGGCTTGCCCTTGAAATAGAACTCGCGCGGGGCCTGAACGTCGGTCTGCGCGTACATGGAAATCCAGTTCACCGCCCCCGCGCCGGAGGAAATGGCTTTGAAGCGGTCCGTGTGCGTCAGCGTCCAGTTCGACCAGTGCCCGCCGGCGCTCCAGCCCATCATGCCGAGCTTGTCGGGGTCGGCGATACCCTGCGCGATCAAGTAGTCCACGCCGGTCATGATGTCGTCGAAGGCCTGCCGGAAATAGTCGCCGGCAATCTGCATGCGGAAACGCTCGCCGTAGTTATCCGAGCCGCGGTAGTTGGGCTGGAAGACGGCGTAGCCGTTGGCGGCGTAGATGTGCACATAGGTGCCGTAACTGCCGGAGAAGCTGTTCAGGTACGCCGCCGCCGGCCCTCCGTGAATCTGCACAATCAGCGGGTAGCGCTTTCCCGCCTCGTAGCCGAGGGGCTTGATCAGGATGCCTTCGACGGTCTGGCCGTCGGTGGACTTCCAGCGAATGGTTTCATAGGCGCCAAGCTGGAATTCCGCCAGCTGCGGGTTCGCAATCGAGACGCGCGTCCAGCGCGCCGGGTCGGCCACCTCGGCCGGGCGGGCGACGTAGTAATCGGAAGGCTGCTGCGGCGTGGTGCGCGAGAGCAGGAAGTAGCCGGTCTCATGGTCGAAGCCGCCAGAGATTACGCCCGTTTGGTCGGTGATTTGCTCTGGCCGCGAGGCATCACCTTCGATGCTGACCGAAAACAGTTGCTGGTTGACACCCAGCCCCACGGTGAAATAAAGCGTCTTGGAATCCGCGCTCCAGGTGGCAGAGCCGATGCTCGCGTCCCATGCGCCGAGCAGTTTGCGCACCGATCCGCCGCTGACCGGCACTAGATAGAGCTTGTTGTTCCGCCCGCGGGTATATTCATCTTCCGCACGATAGATCAGCCACCGGCTGTCGGGCGAAAAACTGAGTCCGCCTTCACCAACCTCATTCACCGTCACGCGCCGGATTGCTCCGCTTGAGAGGTTCACCAAATAGACTTCCGTTTCCAGGTCGATCAGGCCTGTGTGTCGGTCGGTGGAGGCGCTTTGAAATGCCAGCCAGCGCGAATCTTTGGAAATGGTGAACGAGCGGACGCCGTAGCCATGGTCCGAGGTCCAGCGCTTTTCCGATTTGTCGGCTATGGTGACCGACCAGAGGTGGCTGGGGGGTTCGGGCTCGTCAACGATGCGCACGTCGAATTTTTTCTCTCTGCGCTTGAGGTTGTCTTTGTCGAGGGCCTCGGGCGCAGTGAAGAAAATGCGCGAGCTATCCGGGCTCCACGCCCAGTTGCGGACAGGCGTTTCGTGTTTGGTGAGCTGCTCGGGCTTAGCCTCCGCATTCTGTAAGCTCACAAACCAGATCTGTCGCTCCTCAGGCTTGCCAGCCGAAAAGGCCAGCCAGCGGCCGTCGCGGCTGAAGGAGAAGGCGTTGATGCCGTCCTTGGCGTCGGAGACTTTGCGGGCCTCGCCGCCGTCGGTGCGCATCAGATAGACCTGCTGCTTGCCATCGCGATTCGAGAGGAAAGCAAAATGGCGCGAATCGCGTGCCCATTCCGGGCGGGATTCGTCTTTGTCGGCTGTAAACGTCATCTGCCGGGGCTCCGCGGAACCGTCCGTCGGCGCAATCCAGATGTCAGTGAATCGCCGGCCTTCCTTCCAGTTCAGCGTTTGCAGGGTGTAGAGCACCCATTGACCGTCTGGCGAAATCGCGCCCGAACCAGCGCTGCGCAGCTCCATCACGTCCATGAAGGTCATCGGCCGCTTGACCGGCGCCTGGGCAGCAAGGAGAATTGCGCCCAATAACAGCAAGTGAACCAGGAAGATAGTTCGGAGCGCTGGAAAGATACGCTTCATCTCGAATCTCCTAATAAGAAAACTCTGGACGAGAAACGATAAAGCTCAGGAGTCTATTACGAAGGCCAAGTGAGGTGCAATGGCACCAAGGAGGGCGTCAATTTTTCACATTTTTGGCCGTTGGCGTAGGCCGGCTTGCTTACAATACCCATGTCAGGGCCCGGGCTGCCCGACCCGACTTCTCACTCAGTAGTAGTAGCACGTCGTATAGAGATACTCCCGGGTCAAGTACAAGTAAGCGCAGCCGCTCCCGTCACACTGATAGTAATCAGTCACAAAGTATGTGGCCCAGCACTCCGGAGCGAAGTAGTCGGGATGCGTCTCCTCAGACCAAATCTAGAGGATCGGCACAAGACTCAGGAACAAAGTCTGGGCAGTCAATGCTGGCGCAGGGGTCTACCGAACACACGTCCTCGATTTCCATTCCTTTCTTCAAATCTTCTGGAATCGTCGAACAGTCTGCATTACTAAACGCCTTGCGCCGGGCTGCGTCCACATCG
>FWPU01001206.1_pt1 | contig 79499 bp, 64 predicted proteins | sample 2228361 | NCBI WGS metagenome assembly FWPU01 (sample SAMEA103939777, study PRJEB20133) | metagenome | reverse complement strand
TTGTGCGGGGGATGGGGCTGACTCGTATGCGGGCCCGGCACGGTCGCCTGAAGCCGCATCAGACGGGGCTCCACGCCTCTCGTGGACGAACTCCTCCCGCCGGAGGACCTCCCGCGTGATCCGAAAACGAAAACCGCCGAGAACTCTCTCGTGGAGGGCGTTGCGTCAACCGGGCGGTACGCCGAATTCCGCGAAAAAACGATTGGCTCCGGTGGTAGGATTCGAACCTACGACCAAGGGATTAACAGTCCCCTGCGCTACCGCTGCGCCACACCGGAACGTCAAAAGAGAAATGGCAGATTTGTTTTCGAGGTCGGCGCGTTCGCAGCGTAGTGCATTCGTCCGGACAAGTCAAATCCTCTCCTGTCTGGCAGGCGGCTTGCTTCCGCAATAGGAAAGCGTCGCCCGTAGCGGGAACATATCCCTCCCCGCCTTCACTCTGACTTACAACCGGCGGATAACCTCCTCTTCGGCGTGCAGAATGGCACAGAGCATGGACGGAGCATCGGGAGCGGTGCGTAGCGCATCCAGAAGGTCAGTGCTCTGAATCATGGTGCATAACCGGGCGAGCGTGTGAAGGTGCGTACGGTCGTCTTGACAGCAGATCAAAAAAAACAGATCCGTTGGCGTTCCGTCCTCGGCCCCTGCATGGACGGGTTGTATGCAGCGCCCCAGGGCGATAAAGGAATCCAGAAACATGTAGGGTTCGTGGTGGCGAGGATGGAGAAGCGCCACGCCACTGCTGAGGGCCGTGGAACAGAGATGCTCGCGTTCTTGTAAGCTTCTGAAAAGGTCCAACGCGTCGCATACGAGCTGGGTGCGTTCCGCCAAAGACACCATATCGCGCAGCACGGAGGGTTTGGTGCGTGAGGGAAGGGCAGGCGCGATGCGATCCGCCGTGATCAGTTCGGCCACAATCGCATGGCCGGGAGAAAGATCATGATGCCGTGCCGTTGAAACACGGTGATAATCCTGAAGGCGCACGCCGGAAAGACCGAGGATGCGCTGCGAAGCCCACGCGTCGATTTCTTGTTTTCGGAAAATGATCCGGTTCCCCTGTCGTTCGCAGGGGATTTCCCCCTGTTTGACCAAACGCTGCACATCCTCCTTTGAAAGGTGAAGGTGTTCAGCCACTTCGCGTAGTGTTAAGGTTCGATACGGCATGGCAGACTCTGTCCGCTGACCACCGGGAACGGAAGTACCGATACCCACGGATCGGAATGATATGCATTCTGGTCATTCGTCGCAAGAAGGAGAGGGCGAGTAAGACCGGATGGGTTGCTCCCGCTCCCTTTTCCCGTCGCCTTATCGGATCATTCTTCTCGAAATCGGCGCTCCCCTGTCGCATCATATTCAGGCACCGGGTCATAAATCTAAACAATGGGCATCCGGATGACAACACGGCCAAGCCGCCAAGCAGGCGGGGATGACATTTTTCCGTCTATCGGACGTGGGCACACCTATCGCTCATGGGGTGTGGCTGGCTGTCCCTGACACCCCGCGATCAGCATGACCGGATCATGCCGCAAAGACGCGCTTGGTTTTTCGAGTGATGCGTTGGAAGACAGCATAAGGCAGACGTCGTTAGCAGGAAGGATGAAGCGCCGCGCCCTTTTGTTTGTATTCTGGCCGGATCAGGGGCGAAGGGAAGCCTTTGGCAGAGGAAATGTAACGGCGCGCCCGATAGGGCCTTCGTACAATACGCCATCCGGCAGAAAAAAAGGGCGAGGGCGTTCAGGACAACGCGCCAAGAGATCCCGGAGGCCTCCGGTCTTGGTCCCCTTCCCTCCCGGCGGCTACGACGATAGGACGGTGCACGTCGCCGGCAAGAAAGACCGTCTGGGTGGGAAAGGCGAATTCGATGTTGGCTTCGTTGAACCGCTTGAGAATGGTTAGGTTTAACCTTTCAGAAAAAGCCATATAGGCCCAATAGTCAGTGGAGAAATACCAGTAGATGACCGTGATGGCGAGCGACCAATCTTTAAACCCGCTGAAGAACACACGCGGCGGGAATTGAGGGTTCATTCCCTCATGGTTGGCGAGGACGTCTCGGAGAATGGCCAAGGCGTGTTCCACTTTTTCGGGCGGCGTGTCGTAGGGAAGGCCTATTTCCATCACCCGGCGGATGCTGGGTCGGCGGCTGATGTTGCGGATGGCTTTCCCCGCGAGTTCGCCATTCGGAATAGTCACCAAATGCCCATCCAATGTGCGCAGACGAATGGAACGGAAACCAACCTCTTGAACGATTCCCTCATGGCCCTCCACCACAATGAAATCACCTATTTCGAAGGGTTTATCCGCAAAGATGATGAGCGAGCCGAAAAAATTTTTCAGGGTTTCCTGAGCGGCAAGGGCGACGGCGAGGCCACCCACACCAAGACCGGCGAGTAGAGAAGTGACAGGTTTATCGCTCAAGACTGTGGCAACCTGGAGAAAAGCCAACACGACAATGGCCACCCGAAGACTCTTGCGCACCAAGGGAACCAGCATGTCATCGAGACGGCTGGCGGTGCGCGCCGTGATCGAACGGAGCCATCCCTCCACGACATCCACCAGGCGATAGAGCACCCAGGCCACGGTGGAAATGGTCAGCACACTCACGAGGCTACGGAAGAACTCGCGGAGTGCCTCGTTCAGGCGGAGAAGGCTGAAACCAAGATGCAATCCGAGAATCACGCATAGTCCCTGGACACCGCGTTCAAGATTTTGAACGGTCAGTCTCGCAAACTGTTGATCCCGCCGTTGTAAAAGGGCAGCCAGCCGGCGAAGGCCAAACTGGGAGACCTTGCTGGCCATACCGGACAGGAAAAGAACGCCGAGAAAGGCAAGGATCTGCCACGGTTCATTCCCGGCGATTGACCATGTGGCGATTTTCGTTGCCCAATCCATGAATAGAAAAGGTAATCGGCCTCCACAAAAAAGCAAGTGGGTTTCCGATCGGAAAGGGAGCGCGATAAGCGTGTGCCCCGAGTGGCTTGAGGATGCGACGTTACGATTCTGGGACAACGGTCCGTGCCGTGGATGCAAAAGAAAAACGTGTATGTCTCGCCGCGCGAGCTGATCCTCGATGGGTATTGGGGAACCCCTGGCTCAGGCCAACGTTTTCCTTGTCACACGCCCGTTCTGTAAGTATCGTGCGGTTGTGTCGTCGCCATGAACGGATACGCCGCGGGACACACGGCGCACACCACCGACCGCGCGCAACCTGCCAGTGGATAAAGACCACGGGGTCCCTAAGGCTAGGCGTTCCATGGAACAGCCGCACTGTACTCTATGAGCGAATCTGATTCGCATCCGGATTCCCACCCTGCGGATTTGCAGGCCTTGCGCGACCTGATTTTCAGTCCAGACTGGGCTCGTACGCCCCCTTCCTCCACACCTGTGAAAAGCATCCCGGTGCGCGACGCGGACCACGTGCGGAAGCCGGTTGACCGCGCGCGAAGAAGGCGCCTGTCGTCCCCGAACGATGCCCGTTCCGCTCCGCCGCGACCCCGCCAATCTCGGCTTCGTTCGGATGCCGCGATGGCCGGTGGTCCGAATACGTTTTCTTCCGGGCTCGCCGAGCCCGAGCCCACGGCAGAAGAAACGCGTGGGGATTCTGTCGCCACATCCTTTGTGACAGTCACCTTTCTTCCGTCTCCCCGTGCTCTCTGGCTGGCGGCGCGGCAGCTTGCGTCGTCCCATAAAGCTCATCCGCTGCGCGAGCTGGCGAGCCTGTTTCTCTCGCATCCCGATGCCTGCGACGTGCGCCTGGAGATTGCCGACGACACGTCCAAACGAACCCTTTTCCAGTGCCGTGCCTGCCGATGGATTTCTCTCGAGAAGGCGGCTCTTTTTCGCCATCTCACAACATGTCACCTGGAGGACTACTTTGAGCCTCAGGAGGTCGTGAGCGATCCTCCGTCGGGAAAATTCACTTGCGTAGCCCGCTACCGGCTTTCCGGAGCCCTCATTGGGCCGCCCAACCATCACACCTATCAAGAATCCCTTCGCGCGGTTCACGCCGCCTGTTGCCCCGACCTGCCTTTTGACGTGTACCTCCAACGGATTGAAACCGTACACGATCCGGCTCTCATTGAGCAGTGGAAGGAACAGGTCCGACGGCAGATCCTGTTCCGTCTGCGCCACGCGACGGCAGAGACAACCGAACCGATGAAACGATCTGCGGCAGAAGCATGGCTTCTCGAACAGCATGGGGAAACTCTCGTCGCCACAACCCGCCGTGCTGTCCTGCCGTGGAAAATTGCCGAACGCATTCGAGAACGACCTCTTCATCAGGCCTTTCTCCTGGCCTGGCGTCGAGAACGCCGTTTCCCGGGCTCGTTGATGCACGCTCTACGCGGCGCTTTTCACAACCGTAACCTTTTCACCTTCAAGGACGACGCGGGAATAAGCTACGTGTCCGCCATCGCCCCTTCCCCTTTGAATCCTTCCCACACGGTGGAGAACATCCGGATGCTCTTGACGCACATCCGCGAACATCCCCGCTGCACGCGCGCCCAGCTCATTCAAGAACTACGACCCGGCACGGCGGCTGATTCACCAGAGGCCGACCAGATTCTGGCCCCGATGCGTTGGCTTGTGGAAAAGGGCCACATTGTGGAGTTCTCGGACGGAACGCTCGCGGTTCCAGGCGCGCTCGGTCGTCCTCCTATTCGCCATCCCTCCACGGCATCCGGAACGGGTGATACCCTTGGGAAGACGGAGAACGGGCATGCCGAAGCCACATCGGGGGCCTTCCCATCCGAGGCGCCGGCATCCGTCGGACTTCCCGGCACGGTCTGCGATCCCCTCCCCTCCCCTCTCTCCGGCGCACCCCCTGCACGGGATCCTTCTGTCCTCTGTTGAGCCCGCTATGGCGAAGCCTGCGCGGGGGGCGGAACCGGGAAAGCCACGGCGCCATATCCCACCACCCAATGGCCACGGCTTTCCGGGTATTCGTCGCCGGAGTTTCGATAGTGAAGCAGGATTCCCTGTCGGCATCCCTGTAGGGCTGCGAATCGCATGGCCGTCAGGACCGGCAAGGCCCCGCAGGCACCCTGCTCCTCCACACACTGACGGACTGCCGCGTCGTCCTTCATAGCGACAATGGCGTCCAAGGTCGCCCTGTCGGTTCGTCGCACTCGTTCGTAGTCCGGATGGTGACACAAGTCTGTGCTCGCCACCAGAAGGGCACGGCGGGTCTTGGCCACCTCCGCCAGGGCTCGAACCACTTCGTTCACGGTTTGCCCCTCGCGGGGGTCATGCTCGCCATAAATACCTACCACAAGCTTAACGCCGGGAAGCGCCATTTGAACAAACGGAATTTCATTCTCCGCCGAATGCTCGTTTCCATGCAGGACATAGCGAAAAAAAATGCGCGAACTCAACTGCGTGAGTGTTCGGCCCGTCTCCGTGTCCAACATGGCAAGTCCCAAGGGCGTCTCTATGGCCTCTCCTTCCATCAGGGCCAACCCTGTAAACGATCGGCTGTGGCTGAAACCCAGAACCACCACCACGTCCGGCGCACCCACTGTCCGAGCCTGATCGGCAACGGCGCGGAACGCATACCCGGCAACCGGCCCTGAGTATTGAAAACCCGCATGGGGAGCGATGACGGCGACGATACGCCCTTCTACCCGCGGTGGCCTCGCCTGTTGAAGATAACGCCGCACATCGGCTTCCAACTCCTGCCGTCCCCCCGGGTACCATCGTCCGCTTCCTTTGGCCGTGTGCACGATCATCCCCCTTTCCACAGAAGGCGACGCGCCCTGCGAGCACGCCGTCTCAAAACCGACTGCCAAAAGCGGGATCGCGAGAGCACGATAGAGTTGGGTCTTGCTCCCTTTCGACACCGTCACCACCTCCGACTAGGCCATACGCCTCTCCCATCTGTCCATTCGGTAGCGTAACGGAGTGCCTCATCGCAAGCAAGACCGTTCTCGCGCGCTTTTCTTTCCCGTCTTCACCTTCCCGGCCCACACGGGCAAAAACAAAATATCCGTAGCGCGTCCCGCTTTTCCACGTTCTCTCATCGTGTTTCCTCCCTTTATTCCGGCCTCTGCCGCCGTTATCATGCCCTGGCGTGGCTCCGCGCACTACGTAGGCCCCGTGCGCACCGCAAGCCCCATCCTATGAAGATCTTCCCCTTTTCCCCGCACGATTCCGCTGCTTTCTCTACTCCGCGCGTAGCCGGTGATCGGTTTTTCTCTCCCCAAAACGTTTTACGCTTGCCTGGATGCCGGGGATTGTTTCGCGTCCTATTGTCCCCCGCACGCACGGCTGTCTCCGATCGCCCCACACAACTCGCCAGCCGGCGGGTATCCTTTCTTTTTTCTCGCCGTGGCGTGTAGGCGCACACGGAGGCCTAGAGGGACGGGAAACGTTTGGCCTCCGCGAAAGGCGTTTCGCGAGAAAAACGGCGGCATTCAAACAATCAACATGGCATCGCCATAGCTGTAAAAGCGATACCCTTCCCGTATGGCCTCCCGATACGCACGCCGCAACAGTTCCCATCCTGCGCGGGCCTGTTCATTCCGGTCCGCCTCGGAGGCTCCGGGTTCCGCACGGCCAACAAACGCGCTCACCAACATAAGAAGCGTGGAACGAGGAAGATGAAAATTGGTGAACAGAGCGCCCACGGCTCGAAACGCGAACGGCGGATAGATGAATAACGAGGCAAAACCCGAACCGGCCACGACTCTCCCTTTCTCGGCAACAACCTGCTCGAGAGTACGCACCACCGTCGTCCCAACCGCCACAAGGCGACGCCCGGCCTGCCGAGCAGCCTCCAAAGCGGCAGCCGCTTCCTCGCTGATGGCATAGCGTTCCGGCTCCATGCGATGTGCACAAATTTGTTCCACCCGCACCGGACGGAACGTCCCCGGCCCCACATGTAACGTAACGGAAACACGTTCGATCCCCTTCTCCTCCAGTTGTGCGAGCAGTGTTTCCGTGAAATGAAGCCCGGCCGTGGGAGCGGCCACGGCACCGGGATGGCGGGCGAAAACGGTTTGGTAACGCTCGCGGTCCATCCTGATCCTGTCGTCTTTTTCTCCGTTCCGCCGAATATAGGGAGGAAGCGGTGGAAGTCCCACCCTGTCCAGCGCGCGCCTAAGCGGTTCACGCGTGAACAGGCGCAGACGGAGGCATCCTGTCGCGTCGTCCGATATCACCACAGCGCGGATATGGCCTGCGGCCAACTCCAGAGGCGTGCCCGGGCCCAAACGTCCCGAAGCCCTCCACAACGCCTTCCATTCCGCGACATACTCCCCCCGATCCTGTGCTTCATCCTGCTGAGGGTCCATCGGGGCACCGTCCACGGGTTCAACCAGAAGAAGTTCCACTCGGCCGCCTGTATCCGCGCGGCGGCCGAGCAGCCGGGCCGGAATAACCCGCGTGTCGTTCAGGACAAGCGAATCGCCCGGTTGTAGATAATGGGGAAGATCAGCCACCCGGGCATGAGCGATGGTCGCGGTCTGTCGCTTCAGCACCATCATTCGCGCCTGATCGCGCTCGGGAAGCGGGGTCTGCGCGATGCGATCAGGCGGCAATTCGTAATCGAAATCAGCGGTCCGCATCGGAGTATCGGTCTTTCCTCTTGCGCGCCAATGAGACGTCTCTTAGGCCGATCCACGACTCAAGCTTTGGAACCTTCGCAAAAAAGTTTTTCTACTCTCCTATGATTTTGACCAATACCCGTTTGGGACGCCGTCCGTCGAATTCTCCGTAAAAAATTTCCTCCCACGGCCCCAGGTCCAGGCGTCCCTCTGTGACGGCGACCACCACTTCCCGCCCCATAATGGTTCGCTTGAGGTGGGCATCCGCATTGTTCTCTTCCGCATTGTGCGCATACTGCGAATACGGCTTTTCCGGTGCTAACCGTTCCAACCAACGTTCCAGGTCCGCATGCAGGCCGCTCTCGTTGTCGTTGATAAACACACTGGCGGTGATATGCATGGCATTGACAAGGCACAATCCCTCTCGGATACCGCTTTCGGCGACACAGGCTTCCACACGAGGGGTAATCCGAATGAATTCTCGCCGGTTCGGCGCATGGAAAACCAATTCCTTCCGGTAGGCCGTCATAGGGTCCTGCCTTGATGCCGATGGGATGGGGCTTCCGGTTGGTTCACAAGGCCGACATATCGCACAATGTCCGATAACGGCCGTTTGCCGCGTAAAGCTCCGCATGGGTTCCTCGTTCGACAATACGTCCCTGGTCCAACACCAGGATCACATCCGCATGCCGGACCGTGCTGAGCCGGTGCGCGATGGCAAACACCGTGCGGTTTGCCATAACCCGCGCAATGGCCTCCTGGACAAGGCGTTCGGTGACGGTATCCAAAGCACTCATGGCTTCGTCCAAAATCAAAATGGGGGGGTTGAGCAAAAAGGCGCGGGCAATGGCGATTCGCTGTCGTTCTCCGCCACTCAGAAGGAATCCCTTCTCGCCCACTACCTGGTCATATCCGGCCGGGTTTGCCAGGATGAAATCCTCCGCGTTCGCCGCTCGCGCGGCCTCTCGGATACACGCGCGGCTCGCGTCATCGACACCGTAGGCGATATTGTAGGCAATCGTATCGTTGAAGAGAATCGTCTCCTGCGTGACCACCCCGATCATGCGACGCAAACATGTCGGGTCTACATCGCGGAGGTCATGTCCGTCGAGTAGCACACGGCCGCGGGTAGGGTCATAAAACCGCGCCAGCAGCCCTGCCAGGGTAGTTTTTCCGGCGCCGGTTTCGCCAACGACGGCCACCACGCTGCCCCGCGGAATTTCGAAAAAAACGTCGCGCAGCACGTCCGGTCCCTCAGGCTCGTAGCGAAACCACACGCGGTCAAACACGACACGATCGGCGAACTGTTCCACACGCACCGGACACGGGGCTACGGGTATCCGTATGTCGGTGTCCAGGAGGCGGTACAGGCGTTGGAGAGCCGGTGCCCCCCGCTGGAGAAACCCGTTGATACGCGCAATCTGCCTGACCGGGCGGTACACCAAAATCGCCGCCGTGCCGATCGGCAAAAGCTGGTAGAGGCGCACCCCGCGCGCATAGCACACCGCCAGAAAACCACATCCCAGGAGAATGGCAATGGCTTCCATAAGCGGCGTCATCAGCAATTCCGCGCGTAGGGTCCCGATCACCGACCGAAAATATCGGCGGTTCATCTCTCGGAACCGCGCGGCTTCGCGCGCCTCGCGGCCAAACGCTTTGACCACGCGAATTCCGGTGAAGGTTTCATGCATGCGCGAAACCAAATCCGAAATTCGTTCCAGCGCGGCGCGCGTGTGGCGGCGAATTTTTCGGCTCAACGTCACCATGGGGATTACGCATAGGGGGAAGGCCACGGCGGCCAGCACCACAAGCCCCAACAGCCCCTCCCGATGGGAAAACCCCACCACGAAGAGCGCGGCGGAGGCAATCTCCACCGGAGCCCGAACGCATTCTGTCGCCGTTGCGCTAATGACCTCCTGGACAACAGTGGTGTCGTTTGTGCACCGACTGATCAGTTGGCCGACATCGTTTTTGCCGAAAAAGGCTAGGGATTGCGCGCCGAGGTGGGTAAAGATTTCGTCTCGCAGATCGCGCACCACGCGCATCCCGATCCAGCGCAGGTAGTAGGCGTTGAGATAGTTTGCCAAAGCCCGAAAAGCCGCCACCGCGGGAAGAGCCCAAAGTGTTAGGACGAAAAAATGCCATGCCATCCGGCCCTCTGCATCGGTGGGCGTCACATGCAACCGACGCGCGATGCGTTCCAGCGCATGCGGCCCGTGTCCGAGATCAGAAGCATGGGGCAATCCCTTGGCGCGGGGTTCCGACGCCAGACGGCCGTATTCAATAGGAAAGATGGCGCGGGGTATCTGCTGGAGAAGAGGGAAAACAGCACCGCCACCCAGTATCCCCATCACGATGCCGAGGGTCAGACGTGCCCAGTAACGACGAATGTATCGCCACAATCGCCGATACACCGTGCGGACGGGGACTTCGGAGGAATCGATCATGCGAGGGGATGGCTTCGCAAATAACGTTCTGCCTCAAGCGCCGCTATACACCCGCTTCCGGCCGCTGTGACGGCCTGCCGGTAATGGGGATCCTGCACATCCCCGGCCGCAAACACTCCCTCCACATGGGTACGGGTGCGATCGGTCAGGATATAGCCGCGCGCGTCGGTTGCCACGTGTCCATGAAAGGGTTGGGAGTTGGGCGCATGCCCGATCGCCAAAAAAACTCCGGCCACAGGCAGCTCGGACACATCGCCTGTTTTGACATTCCGCAGACGGAGTCCCGTCACCTGATTCTTCGCGACATCCAGGATATCCTCCACAACGGTATCCCACCGCACGCTCACCCGGGGATGGCGGAGAACACGCTCGGCCATAATTCGGGAAGCGCGAAACGCGTCGCGCCGGTGGATAACGGTGACGTGGGAAACCAGATTGGCCAGATAAAGCGTTTCTTCCATCGCCGCGTCGCCCCCCCCGACGACGGCCACGGGAAGTCCCCGGAAGAAAGGGCCGTCGCACGTGGCGCATACGGACACGCCTCGGCCGAGCAGCTTGGATTCAGACGGAAGGCCAAGATAGCGTGGGCTAGCGCCCGTCGCGATGATGACGGCCCGACTTTCTTTCGTTTGGCCCTCGCGGAACGTGATCGTCAAGGGCTGTCGGCGGAAATCCACATGGACGACGTCTCCGGCTTGAAAGCGCGCGCCGAAACGTTGTGCCTGGGCGCGCATTTTTTCCATCAATTCGCCTCCGGTGATGCCCTCGCCGCACCCCGGGAAATTCTCGATCACGGTTGTGGTGGTCAGCTGCCCGCCGGGCAGGGGTCCCTCGACGACCAGGGGGTGTAGGCCGGCGCGCGCGGCGTACAGCGCCGCGGTAAGTCCGGCCGGACCACTACCGATAATCAAAAGGTCTTCCGTCATGATACGCCTCACGCGCAAAGAATACCGCCGGGCTTTCCTCGCGGGGAAAAACGGTTACGTGTATTTCAACACTTCATCCACGGTCGTGTAACCGTTCAGCACGTTGCGAATTCCGTCTTCCCGGAGGGTCCGCATGCCCATCTCGATGGCGCGATTCCGGATCAAGAGGGTCGGCTTGCGCTCGTTGATCATGATGCGAATCGGATCGGTTACGGACAGGTATTCGTAAATTCCTTTGCGGCCGTAATAGCCTGTCTCGTTGCACTTCTGACACCCCGCGCCGTAGTAGAACGGACGATCCTGAATATCGGACCGTTTGAGGTCGAGGCGACGGAGAAGCTCGTCGTCGGCTGTATAGGAGGTCTTGCACAACTCGCAAATCGTACGGACCAACCGCTGTGCCAGGACCGCTTCCAGAGTGGAGGAAACCAGATAGGGCTCCACGCCCATGTCAATGAGCCGCGTGATGGCGCCGGCCGCATCGTTGGTGTGCAGGGTGCTCAGCACAAGATGCCCGGTGAGCGAAGCCTGAATGGCCGTCTCGGCGGTTTCCAGATCGCGAATCTCGCCCACCATGAGGACATCCGGATCCTGTCGCAGGAAATGCCGCAGAATGTTGGCAAATGTGTTGCCTGTTCCCTGAACGATCGGCACTTGGACAATGCCCTCGATGTCGTACTCGACAGGCTCCTCCACTGTCAGAATCTTTAGTTCCGTTTTATTCAAGCGCCGTAAGGCAGAATAGAGAGTCGTGGTTTTTCCGGAACCGGTTGGCCCGGTGACGATAATAATGCCGTTCGGCTTGTCGATGTCGCGGATATAGCTTTCCCGCACGTCATCCGGCATGCCGAGATTTTCGATTTCCAACTGGACAATCGAGCGATCCAGAACCCGTAGCACCACGCTTTCTCCAAACTGCGTGGGCAGCGTGGACACCCGCATATCAATGGGGCGCCCTCCGATGGTGAGTTGGAGGCGTCCATCCTGGGGCAGCCGCCGTTCGGCGATGTTCAAATTGGCCATCACCTTGATGCGAGAAATGATGGGAAGCGCCATGCGCCGCGGAGGCGGCTTCATCTCATACAACGCGCCGTCCACGCGATAACGGATTTTGAACTCCTTTTCGAAGGGCTCGAAATGCACATCCGAGGCGCGGCTGTTAACCGCTTCGTACAGCACGAGGTAAACAAACCGGATAACGGGAGCCGAACCGGCCATCGCCTCGAGTCCTTTGTCGTCGGACGCGTCTCCAGCACTCCCCATTGCGGCCTGTTCAAACTCAGACTCCAGCGCCGAGAGTATTTCGCTCACTGCCTCGCTATCATCCCCGTAGAATTGGTTGATATAACTCGTCAGGTCCGATTCGCGGGCCAAGACGAACGAAACGTCTTTCGTGAGAACAAACATGAGCTCGTCGGCAATGTGCGGGCTGACCAGATCGCACACCGCCAGTTCAATGGAATGGGGCGTCATGCTTACCGGCACCGTATTGTACATGCGGGCCACACTGGCCGGGATGCTGCGAATGACCTCGGGGGGGATATCGGTGGCGGGCAGATTCACCACACGCGTCCCGAGGTAATCTGCGATCACAGCCAGAAGCTCGTCCTCCGAGATCATTTGCGCGTTGATGAGGAGGGTCCGTATCGGCCGTCCTGTGCGCTCATGCTCGTCGGTCACATCCTGTGCCTGCTCCTCGGTGATGAGCCCTTTCTCCACGAGGATATTCAGGATGGATTCTGCATACGGGCTCCGCACCCTCGCTTCGCCCATTCTAGCGGTCTCCCTTGGTTCCTTTGGCCATCTCCTGCAGTTTCGTCACCACCGCCTCAGGATCCTGCGACTTGGTGATCAAATCCTCGTAGTAAATTTCGCCGGCCTGATACAGAGCCATCAGGTGCGCATCCAGCGTAATCATTCCGTACTTCGCGCCCGTCTGGATGTCCGAGGTGATCCGGAAGGTCTTGTTGTCTCGAATCAGAGCCTGAATAGACGGCGTGGAAATCATGATTTCAAAAGCGGCGACCCGTCCCGGGCGATCGGCGCGAACCAACAGAAGCTGCGAGATAACGGCGACAATCCCCACGGACAACTGGGTTCGAATCTGGGCTTGCTGATTGGTCGGAAACGCATCCACGACACGGTCCACGGTCCGCGCCGCGCCCGTCGTATGCAGCGTCGCAAACACGAGGTGCCCTGTCTCCGCGGCCGTAATGGCGGCCTCCATGGTTTCCAGGTCCCGCATTTCGCCCACCAGAATCACATCCGGATCCTGCCGGAGAGCGCGTTTGAGCGCTTCCTTGAAGGTCGGCACGTCCACTCCGATTTCGCGCTGCGTAATCAGACACTTTTTGTGCTCGTGGTAGTATTCGATGGGATCCTCGATCGTGATGATGTGGCAATCTCCTCGCTCCTCGTTGATGACGTTGATCATGCTAGCCAGCGTTGTCGTCTTTCCGCTGCCTGTCGGACCCGTGATCAAGATCAAGCCTCGGGGACGGAAAAGAAGCTCTTTCACCTGGGGAGGAAGGCCGATCTCCTCCAACGTCATCAGCCGGGTGGGAATTTGGCGCAGCACGATTCCCACATAGCCTTTTTGCTTGAAGACGCTGACGCGGAACCGGGCCTTCTTCCCGAACCCGAAACCGAAGTCGGTGCCTCCCTGCTCGCGCACCCGCTGCTGGTGATCCGCCGACGTGATGCTTTTCATCAGCCGTTCCGTGTCCTCAGGGGTCAGCGGGGGGGTGTCGAGAGGCGAAAGTTTCCCGTGAATCCGCAGCACAGGAGGACTACCGACCGCCAGATGGAGATCGGAGGCGCCCTCTTCCACGCAGAGTTCCAACAATTCGTTCATTTCCACCTGAGCGATCATCCGTTCACATCTCCCATGGTGACGCGGAGAACTTCTTCGATGGTCGTCCACCCGGAGACCACTTTCCGAAGGCCATCTTCGCGGAGCGTGCGCATACCCATTTCCCGGGCGCGCGTCCGCAATTCGCTGGCGGGCACCTTGTCGAAAATCATGCGCTGGATGTCCTCGTTGACCACGAAAATTTCAAAAATACCTTTTCGGTCGTGATACCCCGTCAACGTGCACGTGGGGCACCCCCGCCCGCGATACAACGGAACGGATTCCATCATGGGGGCCGCAGGCCCGAGAAGCCGGAGTTCGGCTTGGCTCGGCGTGTACTCCTCCTTGCAGTTCTGACACACGCACCGCACCAGGCGTTGGGCCATGGCCGCGCGAAGAGACGAGGCCACGAGGAACGGTTTGACGCCGATATCGAGAAGCCGGGTCACGGCGCTGGGCGCGTCATTGGTATGCAGCGTACTGAACACGAGGTGCCCCGTCAAAGAGGCTTCCGTCGCAATTTGAGCCGTCTCAAGGTCCCGAATTTCCCCGATCATAATGACGTTCGGCGCCTGACGCAGAATCGAGCGCAGCGCGTTGGCGAAGGTAAGCCCGATCTCCTCCTTCACCTGGACCTGGTTGACCCCCGATATTTGGTACTCGACGGGGTCCTCGACCGTAATGATTTTGACATCCGGTCGGTTGATCTGCCCCAAGCAAGCGTACAACGTCGTGGTCTTGCCGGAGCCCGTCGGACCGGTCACCAGGATGATACCGTCGGACAGTCCTATCAGCCTTTCGAAAAGCTGCTGATCGTCGGAGAAAAATCCCAGCGACGGCAGACCGAGAGCCAGATTCTGCTTGTCAAGGATTCGCATCACCACGCTTTCCCCATGCGTGGAAGGAACCGTGCTCACCCGCAAATCCAGCTCGCGCCCCATGACGTTGACCTGGATGCGTCCGTCCTGGGGGACGCGCTTTTCGGAAATCTTCATGTTGGCCATGATTTTGACACGGCTGATGATGGCCGACTGCAAACGCTTAGGCGGACTGTCCACTTCATGGAGCACCCCGTCAATCCGATACCGGATTCGGAAACGGCGCTCCAGCGGTTCCATGTGTATGTCCGACGCCCTGTTGCGAAACGCCTCCAGGATAACAAGGCTGACTAGCTTGATGATCGGCGCGTCGGTCTCGGAAGCGTCCGCGGATTGGAAAAGCTGCTCGATGTTGCTCATCTCAATGTCCACCCGCGTATCCATCTGGCCCAGCATGCTTTCCACAGACGTTTCACCCGCGTAGTATTTGTCCAAGATAACCTTGACCTCATGTCGAGGCGCGACGGCACCCTGCACGTCACGTTTTAGGAGGTATCGCAACATGTCCAAGGTGTCGAAATCCAAAGGATCGCTCAAAACGACGGTGAGGGATTCCTCATTTTGGCAGAAAGGAACCACCCGATACCGCCGGGCCACATCGGCGGGGATACTGTCCCGCAACGCGGGGGTAAGTTCGAAATCCTTGAGGCTCACCACTTCCATGCCGATCTGGCTGGCCAAGGCGTTTAACACGTCGTTTTCCGCCAACACGTTATCGTTGATCAACTTATCCACCACGCTCATCCCATCCGGGACGGTCCCGCTTCGGGCGTGTTGAATCTGTTCGGCGGTGACGATGCCCTGCTCCTGCAGGATTTCCAAGACATATTCGTCGTTTGAGGTCACAAGTCCCGCTCCCGATCACGCACCGAATCGCTTTATATCACGTCTCCGCGCTTTTGTCACCCTCCAACCGCCGGATCAAAAGGGCCTGCACAACCTGCGGATTGGCCTTCCCTCCACTTATCCGCATGACCTGACCGATCAGAAATTGAAGCGCCGCTTTTCGCCCGCGGCGATAGTCCGCCACGGATTGGGGATATTCCGCCAGGGCGCGATCCGCCAGGGCATCCAGAACGTCCGCGTCGCTCACCTGGAGCCATCCGTGGCTCTGCGCGATGGCGCGGGGGTCGCCGCCCCGTTCCAGCAGAAGGGCAAAAATCTGTTTGGCGGTCGGCATGTTGACGACGTGTTCGTCCACAAGCGCCACCAGTTCCGCCAACGCCTGGGGCGTCAACGGAAGGCGACGGAGATCGGCCTCTTCTTCGCCGAGGTGGCGCAGCAGCTCGGTCATGATCCAGTTGGACACGGCCTTGGGATTACGGCTGAGCCGGGCCGCGGCCTCGAAAAAGTCGGCGACGGCGCGATCGGCCACCAGGACTTCGCAATCGTAGTCAGGCAAACCGTATTCGGAAGCCAGCCGTTTTTTCCGCGCCTCGGGGAGCTCCGGAAGGGCCGCCCGCCAGCTCTCGATCTGTTGGCGGGAAAATCGCAAAGGCACGAGATCGGGTTCCGGGAAATACCGGTAATCGTGGACCTCTTCCTTGCTGCGCATGGCGAGGGTCGCTTCGGCGTCGGGGTCCCAGCGGCGTGTCTCGCGCTCCACCTTCCCGCCGGCGCGCAAAATGGCTTCCTGGCGCGCTATTTCATGACGCAAGGCCTGGAGAACCGCACGCAAGGAGTTAAGATTTTTGATTTCCGTTTTGGCGCCCAACTGCCGCGTTCCCGCAGGGCGGAGACTGACGTTGACGTCGCAGCGGAGATTGCCTTCCTCCAAATGGCAATCGCTGGCTCCCACATACCGGACGATCTGGCGGAGTGTCTGGAGAAAGGCATACGCCTCTTCCGGAGACGCTAGGTCAGGATGGGTGACAATTTCCAGCAAGGGGACGCCGGCTCGATTGAAATCCACCCCACTCGTCTGATGGAAGTGGAGGCTTCTCCCTACGTCTTCCTCCAAGTGAATGCGCATCAGCCGGATAACTTTTTCATGGCCGTCACGCCGAAGGGCAATCTCTCCGCCGATCCCAATGGGCCGATCGTATTGGGATATCTGGTAATTTTTCGGCATGTCCGGGTAGAAGTAGCTTTTGCGATCGAAACGGCTATCCTCATGGATGCGCGCGCCCAGCATAATCGCCGTCAACACGGCCAGGCGGACGGCCTCTTCATTCAAGGTGGGAAGCACGCCGGGGTAGCCCAGGCACACCGGACAGACCTGTGTGTTGGGGGCCGCGCCAAACGCGGTGCTGCACCCGCAAAACAGTTTCGATCGGGTTTTAAGTTGAACATGTGCCTCAAGGCCGATGGCTGGTTCCCATGACATGCGCACACCTCAAGGCCTGCTCCACGGCGTGTCCCACACGCAGAATAACCCCTTCACCGAAGGCCGGGCCAAGAATCTGGAGTCCGATGGGGAGGCCTTCGGCATTCCACCCGCAAGGAACGGACAGCCCACAGAGGCCTGCCAAGTTTGCCGTGGCCGTGAAAACATCCGCCAGATACATCTGCAACGGATCTGCGGTTTTTTCTCCTAACCGGAAGGCGGCAGTGGGAGACGTTGGGGTCAGAAGCGCATCGCATTGCTGAAACACGCGATCAAAATCTTGGCGGATCAGCGTTCGCACTTTCTGGGCCGAGCCATAATACGCTTCGTAGTAACCGCTGCTCAACACATAGGTCCCCAGAATAATCCGGCGTTTGACCTCCGGGCCGAACCCCTCCCCGCGCGTCCGGCTATACAACTCCAGCACATCGCCTGCGCTTTCTGTCCGCCGGCCATACCGCACGCCGTCAAAGCGCGCGAGGTTGGCCGATGCCTCCGCGGTGGCCACAATATAGTAGGTGGGAATAGCGTATTCCGTGTGCGGCAGGCTGACCTCTTCCACATGCGCCCCGAGGTTCTCGCAGACGTCTGCCGCTCGCGTCACGGCCTCGCGGACGTCAGCCGCAATTCCCGCGACAAAATATTCACGCGGCAATCCCAGACGCAGACCCTGGATGCCGTCCTGCAAGTCCGCCGTGTAGTCGGGGACAGGACACGGAGCCGTCGTGGCATCCCGCTCATCGTGTCCGGCCAGAACATTCATCAGCACCGCCGCATCCTTCACGGTGCGCGTCAAAGGGCCGATCTGGTCTAGCGACGAAGCAAAAGCCACCAATCCATACCGCGACACGCGCCCGTAGGTGGGCTTCAATCCTACGCATCCGCACAAAGCGGCCGGCTGCCGGATCGAACCGCCCGTGTCGGAACCCAAAGCGGCAAGCGCCTCGCCGGCCGCCACCGCGGCGGCGGAACCCCCACTGGACCCCCCCGGCACCCGCGTGGGGTCAAAAGGATTCCGGGTGATGTGGAAGGCCGAGTTTTCGGTGGAACTTCCCATAGCAAATTCATCCATATTGGTCCGACCAAGGAATAGGGCGCCGGCCGCGCGCAAGCGCGCGATAACCGTCGCGTCATACGGCGCGATGTAGCCCTGAAGAATGCGCGAGGCGCACGTACACGGTTGGCCCCGGACGTTCATATTATCCTTCACGGCCACCGGGATCCCCAGCAACGGCTCGTCTTTACCCTGGGCCCGGGCTTCATCGGCCGCACGCGCCTGAGATAAGGCTTCTTCCTCGTTGAGCCACAAGTAGGCCCCGATTGTGGAGTCCCGTCGATGGATGATCCGCAGCAGCTCCTCTACAAGCTCCTGGGAACGGATCTGCCTGGCTCGCAACGCGGCCACAACTTCTGTCAAACTGGCCGTTTCGATATTCATAACCCGAGGCCACTCCCGGTGGATGGAAACGGAACTTACTCGACAACTTTCGGAACCAGGAAAAGGCCCTGCGCGTGGGCGGGAGCGTTTTTCAAAGCCGTATCCCGGTCCAATCCCGTCTGCGCCTCGTCGGCGCGGAACACATTCGTGCCGCCTCCCGCACGCGAAGTAGGCTCTACCGCCTGTAGATCAAGTTCACCGATTTTGCGCACAAAACGCGCGATTTGGTTGAGCTGTTCTTGGAGCCGGGGAAGTTCCTCCGCGTTGAGATGCAAACGGGCCAGACGCGCCACATACGCCACATCAATAAGGGTAACCGTATCCTTGAGGTCCATCTTCTCCACCATCCCTGCCTCGTAGCCGCAGCGGTTCGGTCCTCACACGCCGAACCATCGGCCAATCGCCATGATCAAAAAAAGACCGATGAGTAACACGCTAATCAGCACACGGTTGCGCCGCATGCGACGGTCCAGAAGCGGCAAACGCGTAGCCCGAAAATGGCGGATCAAGTCTTTGGAAAGGCCTTGATGAAACAAACCGCTTTCCGCGGCATCGGACGGCATCGAACGGGGGCGTCTCCCGTTTGAGGCAGGCGTCGTGCCATGTGTAAACCGCTCATCATCGACACGCCACAGCCGCGTTTTATTCTGGCGCGCGGGACTCCTGAAAGACAAGCCGCCGTCCATCGCCGGTTCACCCGGTTGCCTGCCGCAGGGCCTTAGGATGCGCCGCCATGCGTTGCCGCATATGCGAACATGTTCTGCCATAGAAAGTTATCGTATCCGCTCTGCCGGCTTAGTTCAAGGGGATGTTCTGCCGCAACCCAAAGGACAACCGCACCATGCAGACAGCGCCACGCACGCCGCGATGACAAAACGAAAAAAAACCGACCCCCACACTCCCCCGGCTTCCGCGGGCTGACAGGGCGTAGGGACAGGCACGCTTCCCTCTGGCTCTTCATTTGACTATCCGAAACGGAGGGAGTCGCAGGGATTCCGACCGAAGGCCCGGATACCACGTAAGACCGGCCTTCTGAAAATGCCGTCGGAGAACGCTTAACTCCCGCTTGAGGACATCAGGATCGTTGCACCACGCCGTCTCTTGTCCGCCCGGATATTCGGAGGCGAGAAAACGCTTAAAGGTATCCACGGCATCTTTCTGGCGGGAGTGAAACGCTTTTTTCTGTTGTAACCAGATGAGAAATCGAAGCGCCGAAAATGACCGTTTGGTCAGCACAACCCGCGTTCCATTGACAACGACTGCATGGGCCGTCGCCTCCAAACGCACACGGGCAGGTTGAGCCGTTGTGCGTTGAAACGCCTGCGCATAGCGAGCCACCAACCGGTTGAAGGATCCGGGCCAGTCGCCACACTGTCGAAACCGATTGCGCAGGGGAACGAACGGGACATCCACAAGATCAACACATGCGCGTTTCGGACAATATCGCTTTTTTGTCCGCGCGTGATAGAGCGGTCCACTCGGTTGCTCAGGAAAATAAAATCGTGGAGTCAAATCCGGATCCTCGTATGGTTCGCGCACCAGCACGTGGCACACCCGATCGATCTCGCGTCCCACAAGGGACATAGCGGCGTAAAGCAAAATGCCCATGGTTTTTCGGCCGCCGGCAACAGAGGCGACAAGGCGGACATCCGGGTTGTCCGTGAAACTCCGCACGCGCTCCAGGATGCAATCGGCCAAGGCGTGATTATCTTCGCCTGTTCGGATGTCTTCTGGAATGTGCATGCGGCCGGTTCGGGCATCATAACGGCTGAAAAGGACCAGATGATCGTCCGTGTCCGCGAGGCGAAGCCGCGCATGACTCTCACGATTCCGGCCGCAGACAGCGGCACGGAGACAGTCCCAGACGGACCGGCCGCCAAAGGTGGGGGACGGCGCAAGAAGCTCCCGGCGGACGCGTTCCGCGCCTCGGCGCGTAGTCACCACCACCACGCGATCCGGTATGAGGGGAGGATTCTCGCGTGACAAGGCCCAGACGGTTTCCGTCAAAACGGCCGGAGAGATACCGACAACCGCAAACAGGACGGTCTCGCGATCGCCTTGTTGCTCAGGTGATCGAGCCACGTGCGCCATGTGTTCCGTCGTCTGTTGGGCCGCCTGTCATGACGGAGCCAGAGGAATTAATTTTATGGTTTGATAACAAAGGTCAGGCACGTGGATCAACACCGAAGGCACACACCGTTCTCTGTGCCTCTGTGGTGAGGCTCTGTCCATCTCATCCCTAGTTTCGCGGTCAATCCGCTTGCAAACTAACCACTGGAGACTAGCCACAGAAAATAGCTGGTCTCAATTCCCCTTCGGGTTAGGCGGTTTCTCCGTCGGGATACGGAGGCAAATATGTCGAGCAGAGATTGAGCGTCTGTCTCAATTCCCTTTCGGGTTAGGCGGTTTCTCCGTCAGCCTGATTGCAACTCGCTGCTGTTCCAGAAGTTGCACAACCCGTTCGGCGGAACACCGCTTACAGTAGGCTTTCCACCTAAAAACGCCCATTTACTCATGCGTTATCCCTATAGGCGCCAAAACGTTACGTTTTCGGCGGCATCGCCTGCTTTCCGCAGGTCGACGCCTGCCGCCGATGTCATCGCACTCACACCACATAGGCGAGATATCGCCCAGGGCGAGAAACCGTGCCAAGACTTACCACTTCGTCAGCACAGGAAGCGCAAATTCGATACGCCACCACTGCATCCTCATCGGAATCGATAGTGGCAGACAATTCGTCCAAAAATCTAGAAAAAATCGCGGGCGGAAGATCGCATTCGAAAACGCTTTTTCTACCCGGATGCCATAATCCTCGCATATTTTGGCCACAAGGCGTAAGCGTCTCGGATCGCAAATGTCATAAGCCACGAGAAATAGCATATGGTTAACCTCTCGATCATGAATTGTGGACAGGACCGTTTCTCCCACACGGTAGCGATCAAACTCGGTTATGGATTCGGTTTCCATAGGGATCGGAGAGCGTTGCGGAAGGCAAGGCGTCCTGTTTTTTGCGCGGTTATGGCATGAAAAAGGGCTGAAATTTTTGTCCTTTCTGCATGGCGTGGATCAGCCGGTACACATCGTCACGGATGCACTGCCGGAAAGTGGTGTGCGGGCCTCCTTTCTCGCGAGAAAATAGGCGTTCCATGGTCCGTTCATATTGGAGGAAAAAATTTTTCCGGGCATCGGGACGCAGGCGAACTCCACCGTCGGTCAGCGAACGCTCAAAATTTTCCTTTTTAAGGATACGGTGGTTGAACATATGAAGCACGAGAAGATCACACAGAGGCGCGCGATACGGCTCCAGCAGATCCAGCGCCAGGGAGGGACGTCCGTAGGCGATACCATGGAGAAATCCCAGACAAACATCCAAACCGGCGCCTTGAACGGCAAGAATGACTTCGGAGAGTGCGACCGTATAGGTCCATGAGAGGAGGGCGTTCGCTTCATCCATGGGGGGCCGGCGCGTGCGTTGGCCAAAGGGGGGATCGTCCGGAAAGAAAGCGCTGAGCGTCTGAAAATAGATAGCCGAAGCTACGCCCTCATAGCCGCGGATTTCATCGAGAGTTTCGGCGGAAGAGGCCTTCGCCATGAGGGGATCTAAACGGGCAATGGCTTCTCTGGCGCGTGGATAATCCTGCTCCCGGTTAGCGACCAGGCGTTGGAGCACGCGGCGACTGTTGCGAATTTTGGCGAAAACCAGCGCGCGCGCGATCTGGGTGGAAAACTCGGGCGATCGCGCCATATCGTATTGGCGAAGACGAAGCAAGGCGCTGCCATTATGCACAGGGGAGATGGTTCCCAAAAGGCGACCCCGGGATGTGGCCAACGTCACGGGAATCCCCTGTTTCAGGAAACGATGCAACACGTTGAGGCTGAGCCGCACTCGGCCGACGAGGGTGGCACGGCTGACGTCCAACAGGGGCACACGAAACCGTGGTAAAAACACGCCGTTTTCATCGGCGCGTTCCACCACAAGATGGCGGGATTCGAGGCGCGCCCGCGTGTTATGGCCGCTCAGGTAAAGGGAGGGCATAGCGTCCTCGTCTCTTTATTTTCCGCGGTTCGGAATGAAAGCGCGCGTTACGCGCGCGCAAGTCTGAAAGGTCTAATCCCATGACGTGCTCTCTAAATGGCACGCTATGCTTTCGCCGAGCGCCCTGTGCCGACACGTGTGATGGGACCACGCCGGCATCGGGCCCTCCCGCGTGCCGCGTTTTTTAACGCGGTCGCTTTGTCCGCAGCGGAGATTTTCCTGCCACACGGAGAAGGCGTGGGTAGGGAATGGGCCAAAGGCCGATTCCCCACGCCACATCCCCCCAGCGCCACGGTCCCGCCGCACATGTCGGGAGCGACTCTACCGGAAGGCCGGGACGTTTGGGGAGAAACAAGACGTCACCTCGACGTCGCGGGGGAGGCGAGAAAAGCCGCCGAGGCGGGGTGCACTATCCACAGGGGGAAACAGTGTGCCTGCAGGCCCGGCCGACGCAGCGCACTCTTCACGCTCTTTGGCATGCGCCGCATCGGGATCCCGTTGCGTAGGCGTTACGCGGCACAGACGCCCGACGTCCTAATAGATTTCAACGGCGGCGCGGAAGGTTTCGTGCAGGTAATACACCGGCACACGGAGGAAGCGGCCTAGCTCGTACAGCACAGCGATTTCCGCTTTGTAGCCGCCTGTGACGTTGATTTGGATACGGAGGTCGTTTCCGTACTGACGGCTCATTTTCTGAATATGCGTCAATGTTTTTTCGCGCAGTTCGCGCAAACCGTGAAGGGCCAGCCGCGTGGCATAGTCCGGATTGACTGTTTTGGCCGCAGGAATGCTGATGTTGCGGAGCTTGATCGGCGTCACGGGGGACACGTTATGCCGGCTCAGAAATTTGGCAAGAAGGGTTGAGGTGAAGCGGCCTTCTTTGGTGTCCGTGTAAATAAGCGAAACACCGAGTTCGCTCGCGTGACCACGCAGGAAGCCTGTTCGACTGTCTAAAGAATGGATTTCCGCGCTGGCGCCGATGGGGTCCTTGTCCAGAAACGCGCGCACGTCCTGCGCGAGACTCAAGGCATCGGCGGGCGAGCCGCCGTGGGCTTTGGCATAGTGCGTAAGCAGACTGATTCCTACCGACACGATGTGCAGTTCCTGCATATAGGTATGTTCCTCCTGACCGATCGGCATCTTGTGTGGGAGGCCGGTGCAGCGCGTTCCGTTGGCGCCCGAGAGACTCCCGTCCCTTCTGCCGTGCCCTACGCGGGGGATTAAGCACGCAATCAAGGCCGACGATCGAATCTTTATATACGATGGCGATGTGGTTATGTCGAGCGAACTGTTCACTCTCGGATGAAAAAGGCGAACGGCGAACATCGATGACCTGCGCCATCAGTCCACCGGCTTCCCGCACCGCCAGAAGGGCCTCCTTCATCGCCTCGGTTTGGCCGATGCAGAGCTCATCCCGTATGCGATCCAAAAGCACGCGCCCTCGATGGGGAAAGGGGCTTCGCCGCTCCCGGCCGGGAGCGGCAGCACGATGTTCCAACCCTCCGTTTGCCTTTGCAAACAATCTACCAGCCACAGCCGTCCGTTCCAGAAAAAAAGATCCGTTTCGACGGGGGGCAGACGCGTGCTGACAGGATCCGCAGAACGCACGCTCAAACAAAGCCCGCGCCGCGCGCGATGGACACCCCCCGCTTGAGAAGGGCCGCAGCCACCGCGTATGCTAAGGGTCGCCTTCTTTTTCCTGGTCATCCCCTTCGCCCATCACGGATAACCACTCGCATGGATCTCCACCGGCTTGAAGCCGGGAAAAAGGGGTCAGCAGCGTGGTCATGGTCAGATGCGTTCCCAAGTGTCGGGTTTGGAACGATGGCCGCGCAATGCCGTTCGTGCCCGCTCGACGATGTCCTCGCACGGCGCAGTGATGAGCAGACGCAGTTGGTCGTCGAGGCGAACAATCTTGATTTTCAGGGGCGAGGCTAGTCGTCCACCACGGGCTGAACCGAAAATAGCGCGTGGCTCAGAAACCGTGTCGGTCGCCGCCTTGCGAAGCTCTTCACGGCTGTTGCCCACGGCTGCGCCCGCTAGATAGACGGGCCAGCGGCAGCCGAGAGCGTCGAGACGCTTGCGCAACGCAGCGGGTGTCTTTGGAGTGGCGTCACCGACCGGCCAGAGACTTCCGCCGGCGCGGTTGGCACGTAAGCCGAGCGCACCGAGAAGCATCCACACTTCCAGCGCGTTCTCCGCCTTGCGGGCGAGATCATCCGGTATCGGATCGAGCCGGGAAACCACGGTCAGGCGGAAGCGCGCACCCGGCGCGAACGCCGCTTGCGGGCTGGCTTGATTATCGTATTTGTGCGGGAGTGTGGCGGGATTCGGATGGGCTTTTTGGGCCAGGACGTTGTCCACACGAAACACGAGTCGTGACGCTATCGCGCACCCCTGAATGCCACCAAACAGCGCCTTTTCTTGTTCGCGCGTTCCGTCCAACGCGCGAAACCACCAGCGCACCATCCCGCGGATGGAGGGCACACGGATTTCGGGTTGATCACGGTATGCGCCCCGGCAGAAACAGGGCGTCAAAATTTCAATGTCATGTTGCCATTTCATAGGTCAGGTCAGTTGGAAACCCAGACGGGCCAGGATTTTTTTGCCGCTTTCGCCGTGGCGACCGCTTATGAACGATTGCCAATACGGATTCTTGCGGCGGTTATGCCGGCGTTGGTTTTCAGGGATGACCGCTTCGAATAGACGCTTCAGGTCCGAGTCGTCGGTCAAAGCGGCGATTTCCGGCAACGCGACGGCAAAGTTTGTGGTTATGTGCAGCTTGCCGCCCCACTTGGCAATCAGGGCATCGGCCGGCGAGAAGGGTACGGTGGCTGGCGTTGCGGCGGTGGGGGTTGAAACCGCACCGTCTGGAGTGACGGCAGGCGGCGGGTGGCCCAATTCAAACCAGCCGTAACCGGCAGCCGTTTTTGCGCCAGCCCCTTTCTGGGTAATGGCGCGTTCAATCCAACCGCGCGCGGCATCGAGTAGTTCCTGCGGGGTGAACCCCTCGGGAACGCGGTTGATGAGCACGACGAAACCAAACGCTGAGCCCGCTTCGACGGCGGGGAAATAATTTGGAATGGGATTCTCGTCGTCGATCGCCTGTTTACGAATTCCCCGGTAATACGCGGGGTAATGCTGGTTGACCATATCCACGACCAGCGTTGGCGGCGTGGTCGGGTAGGCCGGCAGGAAACACGCGCAGCCTTTGAACTCGGCCGCTCCGAGGAAAGCCGCTGCGTCATGGGCTTCCTTCTGGCCGGCAGCCCAAGCCCAATCGCCATTCTGAGCGATATCCGTTTTGCCGTAACCGAAGACCGCCATGGCGAGGGTGAGCAGATTGGGTGTGTCGGCCGTTGGCGCGTTCTTGACCTCCCACAACGCCTGTGACCGGGCAATTCCCTTCACGGCGCTTCCTGGCAGAAAGGGAAGCCCAAAGCACCGGTCCAGACAGATACCCGCATTCTCGATGACGCCACCGGCCATATTGACCAGCAATCGCCCGCCCAGTGTCGCTTCGAAAGTGACGACGCGACCGTCGTGGCTACGTTTGAGGCTGTCCAATAGGCGTTGGGCGTTTTCGTTGGCGACGCGAACCAACTCTCGATCCGGACGCGCCACCACGGCCAGCTTTCGCGCCACCTGGGCTTCTTGATGCATCCGCTTCGCATTGTCCGGTCGAACTTTCCTCCCGCTAGCACGACGTTCCCGGTCCTTTGCATTCTGCTGAAGGAGTTCCTCACCCCGTGCGACAATGCGCAGCACACTCCAACGGCCGGCATCGTCGAACTTTCGGTCGTGTCCCCACACCTTGGGCAGGGAAAATTTTTCGTAAAGCAACGAGCGGTTGTCCACCCCCTCGGCGTAGTCGCCGACCAACGCCTGCACATCGGGACTCATCGGGATCATTTGTCGTCCTCCTCGTCCGCGCCTTTTTTGACGAACCGCTTCGCATACGCCAGCCACGCCAACGCCTCTTCCGTCGCACGTTTCAACGTGTGGCTGTCGGCCTCTTGGGTCAAAAAGGTCAACAGCGCATCAAGCTTGTTCGCCTTCGGTTCGACCACGGCGACGTCGGGATGTGCGAGATGCGCCGCCAGGGAATCGAAACAAAACCGCCAGCCGGAGTCCTCTTTCTGGGCAAAGGCAAACGCGCCGGCGGCCAGCAGACCGTTGGACATAATGAGCGCCGGCAATTTTTTCACGACTTCCCCGCCTTGCGCGCCGCGTGTGTTGACGCCGGAATGGGCATACGCCATGGCGTTGGTGGCCCGGATTTGTTCGAGGTTTTTCATGATGTGGCCTCCTTATGCGAGTCGGACAGTGCAGAACCCCAGGCCGGTGGTGCTGTCGCCACCGAACTGGAGCACCGGTTTTCGCTCGAGTAATTTTTCCAGATCGTTCAACTCACCGCCGGCGCGCGTGAATGCCGTGACCGGCGCGAAAAACAAGGTCTCGGCCGGTACGGCTTCAAGGTTGAACAGCGCATGTGGTTTCGCTGCTCCGGTCTTGGGGTCGATGGCCACGTGCTGGCTGACCTCGCACGCGTGGCGGACAAAGTGCGAAAAATCGCCATGGCTGAGCAACACAAACCGTCCTTTTCCGGACTGCCAGACTGCGTCGTCAGGCAGCAACGCCAGCAATGCCGTTTCCCAGGTGTCAGGGAACTCTCCGTTTACGCCGAACGTGTATTCCTCCAGCACGACGCCCGTCTGTCCGTTGCGACGGATCGTTACTTTATCGCCTGCGAAACACATCACGTCGGAGGGCTCTGTTAATACGGGTAAGGTTTTGAACGTGTCGTTTTCCCGCGCGAGACGTTGCAAAGCCAACGTGGACGTGACGAACGCAAACGAGCCTTTCGCCGAGCGCACGGGGAACGCCAGCAGTTTCGCCTCGCCGATGGCGAGTTTGCCGGCATTGTCCTGCTTGCCGAATAGAGCTTCCTCTTTCGCTTCGAGTGCGGCATCGTTGCGACACGCATCGCGCAACACACCCTTGAGGCTGCTGCCGGGGATGACCGGGTAGCCGGTGTGGCGTTCGCGGACGATGGGCTGGTCAATGGCACCGACGCTGACGCCGGCGCCAACGTGCAGAGGGGTGCGCGTAAACAGATAGAGGATTTTTGTTTTCGTATGCGTTTCCGTGCTCATGACGCCTCCTTCTAGGGGGTTGGGAGGTTGCATTCTGTGCCGGGAACGTTCCCGGACGGTGCGTTCTTTATCAAGGGGTAAAACGCCGACATTCCCTTGATCGTTGTCGATATGAAGGGATGCCTAGGACCGCCCCACGGGCGTTTAGGCCGCGTGCCGGCCACCACCGGGAATCCGAAAAGTCGGCGGATACGCCTGCTCCGCGTCGGGACAGTCTGCGACACCATGTCCCTACTCATTGTCTCTCCTCCTGCCACGTTCCGCAGACGCCGAGGCCGAGGCCTTTCTCGCCGAAGAAATCCGATTTGCAACGGCCTTGCAGGGCCCTCACCAGTTTCTGCGCTTCGGTTTCGCTGTCCGCGCGGAAGTAATAGACCGAGCCGGACGGGACGGCAAGATAAGTGGGCTTGGGCTGGTCATCCCAGCCGCCGACGACTTGCGGTTTTCCGACGCAGGCAGCGACGAGCCTCGCCTGGATTGGTTGGTCACCATATTTGTGCGGATTATATTCCCAGCCGGCCGTGTGATCACGTTCGTGACGGCGTTTTGCCCGCATGCCGTTAACCACGCGCAACAACACGTTGCCGTCATCGCCAATCCACCCCGGTCGCCAGCCGTGAAGGAAGATGGCGGGGGCGAGCAACACCCACTTGACGCGATTGCCGGTGATAGTTACGAAGGGAAGTCGCCACTCGTCATCGCACGCCGCGATTCTCCCGAAGCGTCGTTCACCACCAAGTTGGAGGATGCGACCGGCCAGGTTGGCGATCTCCTGGCCATGAGGGTCTTGCGATATGGCAAACCGCAGCTTCACGCCGTCGCGCAGCCGGAGATGCTCAGCGGCATAGAGCTGGCCTTCCTTTGCTGTGTGTGTATCCGGATCGATGGCCACGCCCATCCGATAGTCGCTGTCCCAGAGAGTCGCGTGGGGCGGTTTGGCCAGCGATCCGCCGGAAAGGTACTTCTCGTAGAAGGCGGCAGAGACCCAATCGGCCAACGCCTCTTTGGATGGTTTGGCAACGGAAACGGCCATATGGCTTAGGGCCTTCGGCAGGTTATTGCCACCGGGATTCGGGATGATGCGCAGGGGGGACACGGTGCCGTCGCCGTCGGGCACGAGATCGCGAGGGATCGGGAAATACATCACGCCTTTTTCATCGACCGGGAACGGCCCCCGCAGGTTGAGCCATTGGTAGGCTTCGGTGGCGACTTGGCCACGCGCCGTGCCCCGCCGTTGGTGGCCGTCTTGGCTTTTGCGAAGCGGCAGCTCGCCATTCGCCTGCAGCAACGCGGTGCGAATAGCCGAATGCAACACGGTCGGAAGCGGCCAGTGCGCGCCGCGACCGTAACTACTGCCGGCCTGAAGAGGCCGTGGGTCACGGAAAAACAAGGTATCGGCGGGGATGAAATCGAAGACCCGCAGCGCCTGTCCGTGACCAGCCTGGAGAGGAGTGGCGTTTGTGCTCATGCTTCTTCTCCGCGGTTGATGAAGGCAGTGGTCAGAAACGGGCCGAGGTAATCATCGAGGCGACGGTTCTCGCATTGATTGAGATACGCCTCCGCCCTTTCTTCGAACGTTTTCGGCACGTTCTGGCCATGCTGCCGGACGCAATGGGCGAACTCGGCAGGGAAAACGTCGAACGGGTCAAAACCGTTCTGCCTGGTGATGCGGAACGAATCGTCAAGGGCATATGGTCGGAGACATCGCACGAGCGCATAGGGAAACAAGGCGGACAATGGCGGTTTTTCGCCGGCAGAAAGTTGCTCGAATTGCCCGGCCAGCTCGATGGCCTGGCTGTCCCACTTCGCGCCCCACTGGACGGTTTCGCCCGAACGCTTGAACACGACGATGGCAAACGCACCGATACCGGCCTTCTTGTCTCGGTACTCCTTCTTTGCGTGTTTCTCCGCCGCCCGTGCCGCTTCGACAAGGTTTTGCAGGGGCGCGTGCATATGCCCGATGGCGATGCCAGCGGAAATATCGGCGCGCATACCGGGCACGAGTAGCGTATGGCCGATGGGGACGAACCGACGCAACCGTTTCCGTTTCTCCACATCGCGGGTCAGCCCGACAAATCCTCGCTGGTCGCCGATGTCGAGTGCGCCGCCGAACACCGTGTGCAGGTGGGGGTCGCCGCGAAAGGCCATACGCAACGCGCGGGCGCACCAAAGCGCGCGCGCGGCCGGCACGATGGCCAACACGTCATCGCCGCCGGCATAGATGAGCTGGCCTTCGAAACACTCGACAATTGGCCCGGCCAGATAAAGGGCGAAATGGCCCAGCGCCTCGCTCAGTTGCAGATGGTAGCTGGGGGAGACGTGGCGCGGGGTGTTGAGGAGATCGGCCAGCCGTTGATGCGTGTCGCGGAAATACTTCGCTGTCTCGGCGGCTAACTGCTCTTTCCACAGCGGCGATTTCTCGCCGCTGACCCATTCGCCCATCGCGTCGCCATCCATGGCCAAAACGGCGACGTAGCGGTTAGGGCACCCCCCCAGCTTTTTCAGCGCATCGCGCGCGGCGGTCAGGATTTTTCGGTCGTCATCGGTCTTCGCGTCTCGGATCGCGCGGTCCCATTCGACAACGTGGAAAACAGACGCATCGGTGTTTTCGCGCCAGGTCGTTTCGTCGTGCTCATTACTGATTTCCGCGCCGAACGCGTTTTGCGCGGCGGTCGCCGCCTTTTGGAAGGCCACAAACAAAGCCCACCGCTTCGCGTCGCCGCGAAACGATTCCACCGTCTTGAGCGCGTAGGTGGCGGCTGCCACGGCCGGCAAGGAATCGAATCGTGGCGCACGCTTCAACTTTTTCCGCTTCTGGAGATAGGCCACATGCCAAATGCGCTTGATGAGATTCATGGCCCCCAGCCGTTCATTTTCGCGGAAATAGTGTCCCTTGAGGCAGGACAACCCTTTTTGCCAGTCTTCGCTGCCGATCGCTTCTTCCTTTCCGGAAAGCATGTCCTTGACAGCCCCTGTCCGGTTACGATCCTCCGGAGCCCATGCTTCAAAGTCGCGGGTGTTGCGCCGGGCGGCAAGGAGTTTGTCGACTTGAGCGTAGTGAGCCGCCCAAGCGAACCCGGGGTTGTCAATCACGAGGGGTGTGTCACTCACTTGCGATTTCCACATGCTGCCTTCTCGCCGCGACTGATGCCGGTAATTGCGTGGGTCGAGGTCGCCTGGGGGGATACCCTGGGTGGCTGCCTGGTAAACCTGCTCCAGCGCCTTATGACCTTTGATGGCTTTCGAAACATCGCATTCCCAGTTCCAGACCTGCCAGTAGACGGAGAGGAACTGGTGCAGTTGTTGATTCCAGCGCGGACGGGCTCTTTCCTCGACGTGTAGCCACTCGGCGCAGACATCGCCAATGCGTTGCAGCTCTTCCCCCATGGCGTTTTGGGCGGCGATGGCGAGGGATTCGCCCTGCCACGCAGGCACGACGGCAAGGAAGCGGTTGGGCAGATTCGGGGTGAGGACATGTTCATCGGCATGACGCAATTCTTCCCACATGTTGAGCGGGTCGTAGAGCGATTCCTTGTGGAGGAAGTCGAACAACGGCTGGCCCCACAGGGAAGGAAACAACACGCAGTCGGGTCCTACGCGATCGGTGATAGCCTTGAGGCCATGGGCAATGAGCCAAGAGATTAAGTAGCTGCCGCTCCATAGATCCCGTGTGGTGCGCGCTTGAGCAATGAACTCCTGGACAGGACCTATCTGCAGCAGCAAAAACGCGGGCTTGAACTTCCGGTTTTCGACGGCATCGCCCTTTTTTTCAAACTGAACACAGGCCTGCAGTGCGCTGACCACGCTGCCATGTGTCCAGACGGTGTGATCGGGAACACGGGTGTCGGCCGGCAGGTAGGCAAGGCGGGGATGTTTTTCGGCACAGCGCTGCCGCCAGAGTCGCCAGTGAACGAAAAACCGCGCCCAGTCCTGCTTCTCCGGATCGGACGAAACGTGGCTCCAATCGCATGCGTAAGGCTGTTGGTCGCAGACTTGCCCTTCGGCGTCCTTCGGATGGATAGGCTGTTCAAAGCGGAGTTCCCCGCCGCCCAGCGGATGTTTGAATGCCGACACTTCATTCCATTCGGCGCGCAGCGCCTTGGCGTTCGGGCACACAACGCGGTCAGCGGCCGCTGCGGTGTGATCACACACCTTGTTGAAAAACCACATCACATCCTCCGGATCAAAACCCGCATTGCGCAGAAGGGACGTCGCCATTTCCCAATGCTCGGCAATGTTGAAAGGCTTGCTAGGAGGATCGTGAAGGTACGCCAACAGTTTGCGAGTCCACATGTTCATCTTGTTTTCTCCCCTCATATCCGGCCTTCTCGCTTATCATCCTTCTGGCGGACTGTACTCCAACGTATTCGGGAGCGCAACGGGGAACTCGATTCCGGACCGAACGCCTGCAGAGCGCCGTGCCCCATTCCGTATCCGCCGTTTACCCTGATCCCTATTCATCCCATTGAGACGCCGTCCGATGCCACCGTTCATCCGCCACCGACCTAATTCAGCGACTTCCGTCCGCGCGACGGCAGGCGTCCTCTCTTCCGTGCCGTCCATCGTCGTATACCCCTATGCCGGGTCGCATTGATCCCGCACGATGGGGGATCGCTTCCCGTTCCTGCAACGCGATAGACGTCGCGCCGACGTCGTTTCCTCGTGGACCTTTCGCGTGGTTCCGGGGCCGTGGACCGGCGCGTCGCAGGTCGCGAATAAAAGCGATCGACGGATGGTTGCCGTTTCCTCCGCGGCAAGCCATCCTCGGCGCAACAACCATGCCGCTCACCGGACGAAAAGCCCACGCGTACGCGAGAAGCCGTTGTCTCCTTCTGGTGAAGAGGGTCTTGTCTGCGTTAGAGCCGAAGGGTAGCATAATCGGCGGTAACGCGGACCAGGACGCTGCCGGCCGCACAGCGCATTGTCGGTCAGCGTCCATCCCTATGAGCGGTCTCCATCCTCTTGTTTCGCTTCGGTTCCGCGGTGTGCGATGGCACACGCGCAAGGCCGATTGCGATCGGCTTGCGGGGTGGCTGAATCGGCACTTCCCGGCGGTCTTGAATCGCCCCGAGGCACTGCTGAAATGCGATGTCGGAAGTCGCGTGGCCGAAGCCGAAGGATGGGTCATTAAAGAGGCTGCGCCTCGCCGCGGCCGACCCTTCTGGCGGTTTGGATTCCGTCGCTCAGGGGCTCGGCGCGTCTTCCATTTGGCGGAGGCCCTGGCGCGCCGCCGTATTCCCACGCCCCGCGCGATCGCATGGGCAACGGTGCGGCGTTGGGGAGTGCGGCGGCGCGACTACCTGATTGCCGAATGCCTGCGCCCGGGCATGCCGTTGAGGATATGCCTGGATCGACATCGGTCTGATCCGGGCCAACTCAAGGGACTTTTACTGGCGCTCGGGGAAATACTCGGTTCCTTTCACTCAGCCGGATACTCGAACCGAGATCTCAAGGATACGAACCTTCTGGTTGTCCCATCGCCCGCGTTCCGCTTGTGGGTTGTAGACCTGGACGGAACACGTCGGTTGTTCTGGGTGCCTCGTTGCAGGGCAATCCGCGATTTTCGCCCGATCGTCCGTTCCCTCCGGCAACATGGCATCCTGGATCCCGACGTCTGGAAAGCCCTGTGCGAGGGCTACAACGCCGTGGTTCCTCGCCGCCTGCGGCGCGCCACTCTGTCGCGCGTGACAGACGGGTTTGCACTGCCTTCCAGCGACCCGCCCTCTCCCCCGACCTCCTCATGAAAGTCCTGCATTTGCTCAGCAATTGGAAATGGACCGAACGGGCGGAACCAGCAACGGATTTGGCCGCCGCGCAACAGGCGCAGGGCGTGTCGGTGACGTTCGCCTGTGGACAGGCCCCGGAGGCGGACGGCCTGTCGGCCGCCGATTATGTCGCGGCGCGCGGCATCCCGTGTTTTTCGCGAAAAGCCCTGAAAAAACATCTGAATGTGCTGACGCTGCCGTGGGATATCCAGGCCGTGCGCCGCCTTTTGGCGGACATTAAACCGTCCCTTGTCCATTGCCACATGCCACATGCCCACCTCTTGGCGGTCCTGGCGCGCGGCCGGTGCCCTCGTCCGCTGGTGGTGCGCAGTTGTTATGCGCCGGATGGCCCGGCGACAGGGTGGCGCTCATCGTGGCTGATACGGCATCATACGGATGGCGTGGTGGTGCTCGGTGCGCACGCGGCGCAGAGGGTGACCGACCGTTATGGACTGAACGCCGACCGCGTTCTCGTGTCGCTTCCCGGCATTGATATGGCACGGTTCTCGGCTCCGGCAAAGGGGAATGACCGCGCAGCCTTTGGACTGCAACCCAGCGACTGGGTAGTCGGCGTGGTCAGCCGTATCCGACCGGAACGGAGGCTCGATATTGTGCTGGAAGCGGTAGCTCGTTTGCTCCAAACCGGCGCCTCCACACTCCGGTTGCTCGTGGTAGGACGGGGAAGTCCGGGCGCCGTGGCCCGGGTTCTCGAGGATCCGGCTCGGCATCTTGGGATTCGTGACCGAATGATACTGGCCGGCTATTGCTCTGGCGCAAAACTCGTTTCCGCTTACCGTTCCATGGACGTGCTGCTATATCCGTGTCCGGGGACGGACAAATCCTGCCGAACCATCCGCGAAGCCATGGCTTCCGGCGTTCCGGTCGTTGGGTGCCGGACGGGCTTCATCCCGGATCTCGTGCGGGATGGGGAAACGGGCTTTGTGGTGGATCTATCGCCAGCGGCTGTAGCGGATGCGTTGCGGCATCTCCTGTTGCATCCGGAACTTTTGCGCACCCTAAAGACGTGCGCGAGCGAATACGCCCAGGCCCACTTTTCAGCCGCCGATCATGCCCGGCGGGTGATCCGTTTCTACGAGACGCTGATACAGAGTTGCCCATGAGGGACGATGCCGCTTATGCAACGGTTCGGACGCCGGACGGAATAGTCTGGAAGGTCCATCGGGACTACCGGCCGGCTTTCTCTCCGCCTGTACGCTGGCCTTTCGGTGCACAGAGGCTTCCCCCGGGTTGTGACGTCTTCAGCCCACGCCGGCGTGGAGTCGTCGCGGCGATCCCGGGTGGGGGCGGAGCGAACAACGATCTCGTGGTCAAAATGTTCTGGCCCCGCCATTGGGGCGAGTGCCTGAAGTACATTTTCGTCCCCACGCGGGCAGCACGCGAATGGGAAGCCAACCGGGCGTTTCGCCAGGCGGGATTGCCGGTGCCGCGTCTTGTGGCATGGGGCCATCGTCGTTTGTGGGGGATATGGTCAGGGAGCGTTCTCGTTTTCGAAAATCCATCCGGGGATTCGTCTCAGCGAGTATTGTTTGACCCAAGCGGACAGCTCAACCATCAGCCATCTGGTTCAGGATGTGGCCGCCGGCGTCGCCTTTCTGCATACCCAGGGGTTCTCTCATCCTGACCTTCATGGCGGGAATATCATCCTAGGCCCGGTGCGGCACGGCGTGCCGCAGGTGTATTTTGTGGATCTCCATGAGGTGCGGCAGCGCGCGCGTTGCCGGATGCGAAAGGCGGTTGCGGACCTGGCCCGTCTTAACTGCTCCATCGTGACCCGGCGGCGACACCGTGTTGCCTTTTTGAAAACGTATCTGGTGGAAAGCGGCATCGATATGCGCCAGTGGAAACGTTGGGCCCGCGCGATTGAACGGAAAAGCCGCGCGCTCTCCCACACGTTTTGGCGCAAACACCGACGCGCGATCTGGGAAAGCGTCCTGCGGTCCGCATGAAGGGAGAAAAAGATGTCACGACCTCCGGTCCTTTTCCTCGACAAGGTATTGCTGAGCGCGCGCCACAAACCGTCCCGGGGCGTGGAACTGTTCAACCTGGACCTGTGTGCCGATCTGAACAGGCTTGCCGTACCGCTGACACTCCCGCTGCATCCTACGTGGATCGAAGAATGGCACTCCCGCATGCCCGAAACCGTGGACGTTATTCCGTTCCGAGGGCACTCCTGGGCCGCCGTATGTTTCCTTCTGCGCCGGCTGCGGGGAAGGCGCTACGCGGTTCTTCTTTTGGGTAACGTGGCCAACCGACTGCTTCCTCTTCTGGCCATCCTGCGTCTAGGACGCATCGCGCCGCGCTGCGTTCTTATTGCCCATCGCGCACCATCCCGCCGTGCCCTTTGGGCGCAACGGTTGTGGCCCACCACCGTCGTAGCGGTGAATCGGATCATTGCCGGATATTTCGAACGCGCGGGGTTCACGTCCGTGGCCGCTTGGTATGGGATCATGCACGCCGAACGCTTTCATCCAGCGGAAAACCGAACGCCCGATGGACACGTCAACTTCTGTGTGCTTGGAAATCTGGATTGTGCCTGGAAAGGAAGCGACACGGCTATACGCGCCTTCCGGGCGCTTCCCCCGACTGTCCGGAGACGCTGTCGACTCCATTTGGCCTCGTTTCTTTCTCCCCCCACGCTGCCGGATCCGGACATTGTTGTGTATCCCTGGATGGACCCTGGCCGCGTGCCCGATCTCCTTCGGGAAATGGATGTACTCCTGGTGCCCTCGCGCGACGAAAAAGTCATGCGGGAAACGTTTTCGCAGGCTCTCGTGCAGGGCATGTTGACCGGACTGCCGGCGATCGTGAGCGATCTTCCCGTTTTGACCGAAAAACTTGACCAAGGCGCCGGCTTGATTTTCCGAACCGACCCGGAGCTCATCCGCGCCATGATGGTTCTGGCAGAGGATTCCTCTTATCGGAAACGCCTGGGGCAACAGGCACGGGCCACCGCCTTGGCGCGATACGTATGGGATACAAAGTGCTTCCTGGATCGTTTTCTTTTTCCAGCAGGCGATGCGGAGAGGGGCGTGGAAGCTTTTGGAGGTTCTTCGGAAATATGCGACCGCGAAGGTATAGACATGGGATGAGGAATGTTCTCGCGCAAAACGCGCCAGGTCACCCATCGCGTGCGGCTTTTCTCGCCCTGCCTGCTTTCGTCCGGCCGCTCCGCGCACGCGCCCCCACCGGGGTTGTGTGGCCGACACACCGCGTGTCATGGCGTGTAGGCCTGGCGCGCTGGACAAAAACGCCGCATGTAGCCCCTTCGCCATACCGAAGACCAGATGGCCGGCTGGGATTCGTCGCCGTGTTTTGCCTGCGGGGCGCGTCGTCCTGTGTGGCGCGGCCCGCTCATCGACAGAGCGATGCAGGTCCGGTGGAAGGGCGACGCGGAGGTGGCCCATCGGCCAGCCCACTTTCTTTTCCCTCCACAAAATGAAGCAGTTCGCGCCGAGCGGCGGCTTCACTCCATCCCCGGCGTTTGAGCATCTCCAGCGCGCGACCGAAGGCCTCGCGGCGTCGGACGGCCTCGGGGCTTGATCCACGCCGGTCCTTGCACGGAACCAGAAGGGTGGAACCGCAGATGCAATTGCGGAAAAGCCCCACATAGAGCCGGATATCGCGTGTTTCGAAAAACGTAAGCCCGCTGGTTCCTTGAATGTGTCGGGTTTTCTGGAGGAACTCCTCCAGCGAACGGAATTCCATCCCGCACACACGACATGTTTTAGGAAACATGCTTTCTTCCAAGGCGCGTAGCCCCCTATAGAGCTCGTCGTCGCTCGGCGGGCCGGAGCGGCAGGGTGGCGGACATTTTTTCACGTTACTCTTTCCTGATAATGGGGGCGGGTTGGACGCGCCTTTTCCGCAACGCCTTTAGGGCGTGCTTGCTATCATAGAGCCAAAACGGGATTCGCATCCAGAAGAAAGGGCGCCGCCTCTGCAACGCACAGTACGAGGCCAGAAAGGCGTTACGGCCTCTCTCATGAAGCGGATGCACAATGCGTTGGAGGTCTGCCAGCCGCAACCGCAGAGGGAGAGGGTGATCGAAAAAGCGGGCGCGAGCCGTATCCACCAGAGCAAAAAAAGGAGCGTCTCCCGGGAGCACGCGGAATAACACATTACCGGCGGATAGATCGCGAAAATATACCCCGCGGTCATGCATCCGAAGAAGAAAAGCGGCAAGGGCCTGGTAAAAGGTGTTGCCCTCGAGGCCGCATGCGACCGAGGCACCGCCGGCAAACGCCTCAAAGGCCTGGCGGACGGATCCGGAGGCATCAAACCGCTCGCAGATGTAGTAGCTCGTGGTCCGTGCACGGAGATCGCGCGGCTCTAGGAAAGCGATGGGATTCGGAGTCAGAAGGCCCCGCCGGAGCAGCTCGTGCGCGGCATTCCATGCGGCGCGGCCACGGCTAGGCTTCCATCGCTGCAGAAAACGCTTATACCAGGGACCCGGGCGAAAGCATTTGACAACCAACCGCCGGTCGGAACACGTGGGGTCGGTAAGGCACCACACTCGGTTGCGGCGATCCCGCAAGACCTCCTGCACAGGGACCTCGCGGATCCGATCAGGCAAAAACGGGGTGGGATCCGGCGGGCGGTCTTTTGCCGGTGCCGCCAGAAGACCACGCCAGTCCGCGTGTTCGATCGGATAAAACGCCGTGTCGCGGCGGACAGCAACCCGCACGTTGCGAAGGGGCGCTGCCGTAGGAAGGACCAACGGCTTCTCCTCGCGAGGCCAGATCAAATAGAGAGGACTTTCCCCCACCGTACAGGGGATCGCCCGCAGCGTCTCGCCTTCCTGCGAGCAGATGGTGGCGCGTTCTACGACGTCTGACGGATAGCAGCCACGCAGCCTCGCCAGACGTCCGTTCGTGGTCCACACCACGTGCAAAAGATGAGCATCCGAAACGAATGCGTGAATTTCCAATCCGTTTTCTGTCAGCTGGGCGCCGGCGTACACGGTGCCGGAAAGCCGGGCGACGGCTGTTCGAAACGTGTGATAGGCGGGACGAATACGATAGGAACGGACATCGCCTGCCATCCGTGGATACAGTGTCACGTGGGGAATCTTCGGGTATTCCTGCGTGCCATCGTCCACAAGGCCTTCCCGTTGGCCCACCAGGGGACCCCAGTACACACGGCGTAACGCACCGGACGCGGCGGCCAAGCAGACATAGCGGGTCACGTAGTCGGCTTGTTTTTCTTCCGCCCTCTCCAGGAAACGACGGATACGGCGTAGGCTCCAGGACACGTGGGAACATACGAATGTTTCCACGCCGTGACGACGCCCGATCGCCTGCAACAGACGCGCCTTTTTGATCAGATTGAACCGGCCCAGGCGGCGAAAAGCTTTCCCGAACACCTTCGGGTCCCACGCTTCCGGCTCTGTGGCCCGTTCCACAAATAGGTTGTCCGTATGCACGGCAGGGAGGCATCCTGCTTGTTTCGCGCAAGCCAGAAAAACCGCATTGTATATCGGTTCAAAATCGGTGACGTTCGGACCGGCCAGAGTCACATTCCGCTTGTTCGCTTCGCTCCAGGCGATGGTCCAGGCCGTCCAAAATCCCCTCCACGAATAGCCTGCCCACCGCCGCCGATTAATTGTGCTGCCAATCTCGACCCACTCCACGTCGCGACCGTATCGATCCAGAATGGTGGCCAGTCTGGCCCGCCAAACGGCTTGCGTGCGGGGATCGTCCATAGCCGCGGCCTCTTCGCGCGGCTGCACGAGGTGTAGGGCCACGTGAAACGATTCGTGGAGCAAGCGTTCCAGCAGGCGGCGCTGGGAAGAAGCGGCCGCCAAGTCCGTACCATCCAGCCGCACGGCCGAAACACCGAGCCGTCGTAACAAGGCAACCAGAAAATCATCGCTGTCCGGGTCACGTCCGGGTGCCACACAAACTCCCAAAAAATCAGGCGGAATGGGGTGAGGGCCCGTCGGGCGATGCCCGGGAGGGGACATCCGCAGCGCACCGATCAAGGAACACGCACCGCGGATCCAAGAGGGAATCCTTTCGAGCATGCACACTCCTTCTTTTTCAACGGCGCACCGATAACCCCTGCGGATGTGTCGGCGCCTCCCGCGCGACGGACGGGTCCTACGTTGAGACGGAGGCCGATGGAGGAGGGGAAAGCCAATGGGCGCACCCGAACACCGCACACGATTCCAGCAGAAAGGGTATGGCGCATGCGGGAAGCGTTGTGTCGAAACACAACGGGCACGCACGGCTCGCTATCCCATGCTGCCATGTTCCCTTCTGCCGCGCGGCATCTCAGGCACAGACCCCACCGTGCGTTCTCCCATTCGCGGCTCAGCCCCTTCACGTCCGCGGGGAATCGGTGTCGATCGAACACCCCCTCAAACGCGCGTCGCCTCGTCCGCCAGAGACACGGATATGAGACGCGCGTGGATCCTCGCCAGAACCCCACTCGCCCTCATGCCCTGGGCAGGACCTCCTGCGGGGGCAAGTGATTCTGGGGCAGGTCCTTGTTCCAGCGGTTCCTGACGTACTGGCGGACTCCATCTTCCAGCGGGGTAAAGGGGCGGTTGTATCCGACCCGTCGCAACTTAGACATATCCGCCTGCGTGAAATACTGGTAGTGCGTGCGCAGTTCGGGGGGCATTTCGATAAAAACGATTCGTGGCGGCAGGTCCAAGGCAGCAAACACAGCACGGGCCAGATCCAACCAGGTGCGCGCACAGCCCGTTCCGCAGTTGAACAGCCCCGTGACATGAGGGTGATCAAGGAACCAGAGCGTTACATCCACGGCATCCTGCACGTATACGAAGTCGCGTTTCTGTTCCCCGTCGGCATAGTCAGGATGATAGGACGTGAAAAGCCGGATCTCGCCCGAATCGCGGATTTGCTCGCACGCTTTGGCGACCATGGATCGCATGGGACCTTTGTGATCCTCATGAGGGCCATACACGTTGAAATACTTCAGCCCCACGATGCGATTCAACACGCCGTGCTCCAGTGCCCACAAATCGAACTGCTGTTTGGATCGCCCGTAGGCGTTCAGAGGTTGGAGAGTCGGCGTGACGGAATCCTCGTCCGAATAGCCGCGGCTTCCGTCCCCGTAGGTAGCGGCGCTGGATGCATAGATAAAAGGAATCCCATGCGCCAGGCACCATGCGCAGAGTTCGCGTGTATAGCGAAAATTGTTATCCCTCAGATAGGCTTCATCCGTCTCCGTTGTCGAGCTGCAGGCACCAAGATGGAACACCGCCGACGCGCGGAAGGAATTCTCGTGGCGAAGGCTCTGCCGGAAAGCATCTTTATCGAGAAAATCCAGGAAGCGGATGGCACGGAGATTGTTTTTCTTGTTGGGGTCACAAGGAGGTTCATCCACCACAACAATCCGCTCCTCTCCCCGGCTGTTGAGCTCTCGGATCAGGTTGCATCCGATAAAGCCGGCGCCTCCCGTCACGATGATCGGACGCGGTGGCATGCGACGCATTCCTCTCTGCCGGTCTCTACGATCGTCGGTGTAGGCCCTACGCGTTCTGCCGGATCGTGTTAGGCGCAAAGCCCTGTCGGCCGGTCTTCATTTTTTTCGATCAGTCGGGGCAGCCTCATGCGGAAAGACGCGAATCCGTTCAATAAGGCCGGTAGTAGACTTCCCCGCGCTCAGCGGAGCAAGGACCACCCGGCCTCCCTCGGCTTCGACAATCTCCCGGCCGGCCACATAGTGCCGCCAGTCCTCACCCTTGACGAGAATATGAGGACGGAGCGCGCGGATCAACTCCGTGGGCTCATCCTCGTCAAAAATCACCACGTAGTCCACGGCCTCCAGACCGGCCAGGATGCGGGCGCGCTCAGCCTGCGGGACAATCGGACGGTGCGGCCCTTTGTTGCGTTGAACCGAGGCATCCGAGTTCAGCCCGATCACGAGAACATCGCCGTGCTGCCGGGCGAACTCGATATAGTCGAGGTGCCCCGCATGCAGGAGGTCAAAACATCCGTTCGTGAAAACAATCCGGCGACCCTGACGGCGCAGGCTGTCGCATTCGCTTTTCATCGCTTCGCGGCTGACGATCTTGGATGCAGCGGTTCGCATGGGAGAAGAGTCGGTAGAAAGCTTAGCGAGCCAGAGCCCGAAGCGTCAATCCGATTCCCCTGGTGTTCATGGGCCTTTGGGACAGTTTTTTCTCCCCTCCGGGGGTCTCGCTCCCCGCCTTCCCCCCCTCAGAGAACGGCCGCCTTTCCACCCTCCCGCAGCGCGTGCCCGTGGCGGAGTGCCGGCAGAAACATTCACTTTCTCGCGCCACGCCAACAAGGTCTAGGCCCGTCGGTCGGGACATTTTCCCTGCCGCGGAGGCCACCATCCTTGGTGAGGGGCGGACGGATATAAAGATTCGACTTCACCCGCAACACTCTGCTAAGAAATGGGCCGTTCCCAACGATTAGGATTTCTGATGTTATCCGATCGCACCCCTTCCGCGTCCTGCGTGCCGCTGTCGGATCGGTTGCTAAAACTGGCCAAAGTTTCCTTTTTTTCTGCTGTCGCTACGTTGCCTATCTCTATTGCGATGGGAGAACTTTTTTTGGGGCTGACCGGATTATTGTTTTTCTTTCAGCGCACAGTCGCCCGGAAAAGGCCTGCCTGGCCGTCCACGGCGTGGGGAGCGCTGGCCTTTATCGGAGTGGCCGTGCTCAGTTGCCTCGTGCAGGAACAGCTTCCCAGAGGCTGGGAAGGGCTTACCCGCCCGCTGTGGCTCCTCCTTGTTCCTCTCACGGCCAACATACTCGACAGCAAGCCCGCGCGCGGGCGCTTCGTCCGGACCTTTACGATGGGATGTGCGGTCTTGGCGCTTTACACCTTAATCAAGAACCCGATTGATGCGTACCGCGCGTGGCATACACCGGGGACGGTCTTCCCCACTTATCGAGCCGCACTCATAGATGCCGGGTCCATGACCCGCGGCCAGATACTCATGCTGGGGCTGGTGGTTACGTTGACACTCCTTTTCCAAGCCCGAACAGGAAAAGCCCGCTCCGCCTGCTGGGGCATACTGATTCTTCAGACGGCGGCCTGGGTGCTCAATTTCAAGCGTGGTTCCTGGTTTTGCGGCGTTTTCCTCGTTTTTCTCCTCCTGCTATGGGAGCGTCGCTGGTTCAGTATAGGCGTCCTGCTGCTCATTACGGCAATAACGGCAGCCCTCCCTCCCGTGCGTAACCGCCTGTCGGAACTGCGCGCGGAGTTGAACATCGCGCGCGGGGGACGGATTGTTATGTGGACCCAGGTTTTGCCAGAACTGGTTCGGGAAAGCCCGTGGCTAGGAATAGGCTATAAGCAGTTGACCAATGAGAAAATGCAACAGGCTGCCGCCCGTGCCCAGAATCGCCGCCGTGGAACAGGCGGCACCGAGCGGGCCGGCGACACACGGCGAGGCCGTACCTTTGTAGAAAGGGGTCGAAATCATTTACACGCCAATATCGCGCAAGTGCTGGCCGAAACAGGTACAATAGGGCTCGCCGTTTACCTTGCGTGGATGGCTCACCTGCTTTACACGAGCCTCCGAGCCGTCCAGGCGGCTTCGCCGGACGATCCGGAGAGTAGGCGGATGGCACGCGTGTGGGTTCTCTTTCTTCTCGGCCTTTTCGGCAATGGACTGGTGGAATACAATTTCGGAGACACCGAACTCCTGATCGTTCTTTCCATGACGGCAGGCGCATTGGCTCCTATGCCACAGGCATGCGCCGAATCGACCCCTTCGCGGCCTCACATGCCCTGACGGCACGTGGAGTATCGGTTCTCGACAAAAAATCGCCCGGTCCAACGTCCGCAGCAGGATTTTCTAATAGGGGGCGAACAAAGGCTAGACGCACAGACGCCTGGGGCGGTCACCCCCCCCTCCCCCGCACCGGAAAACCTACCAATATAAATGAGGCGGAGGTAGGTACGCTATCGCCCTTACAATAAACTGACCGTTCGCCATTTGCTCGATACAACTCATGCTCGCATTGGGATGCCAGAAACGACCAACCGGTTCGATACCGAGAAGCCTCTCCAGAACACGAGACCCATTGCAGGCGTGTCCCACAAAAAGGACTCGCGCGTTTTTTCGGTCATAGAGGCTCAGAAGACGCTCGCACGCCTTCTGCACCAGGACCTGCCCTTCGGGATAATTGACATCCGTGGGACAACGCTGGCCCGGTTCATCCTCACGCAGGGTGAAAAAGAGGCGGTGTTCCTCGGGGAGACTAATCGGAACGCCGCACAACAGACCTTCACGAACACGAATGGCACCGACACGATTGTTCCCAGGCATCTCGACAAACTCGGGCCACAGTTCGGCGGTACGCCCTGTTCGGCGCAAAAAAGGCAAAATCGTCTCACGGGCGCGCAGAAGGGGGCTACACAAGATGTGATCAAAGGGGTAAGGCGCAAGCCGATCGGCAAGCGCCTCCGCCTGGACGCGGCCGGCCGGAGTCAGCGTCCCTTCCTGCGACAGGTCAACCGATTCGTCAAGTCGAGCGGTTGCCTGTGCAACATTACCGAAAGACTCCGCATGCCGGACAAAGTAAAGCTTGAAATAATCCATCGAGGAAATCTCCTGGCTACCTACGGACGCCACAGCCGTGCGCACAACATGTCCGCCGCCGCGGGATGACCCCATCGCCGCGCGAACGGATCCCCACACGCCGCCCGGCTCGCGGAATCGTTTATCCTGGCCGGGCCTATTGTGTCAAGGCGATGGCGCGATGCGTCAGTTTTCGCAAGGTGATCATGGTCGAAAACCGTTCCACCGACAGGCGGCCACCCTACAGCGCGACACACAAAGGCCGAGCCGATCGAAATTCCCACATGCCATAAGTCGCCATCGCCAGCCCCGTAGCGTGCAGAGGCGTATCCCTTGCGTCCGCCAGGCGAGGCCGCCTCTCCCTGTCGGACACAGACGACCCAATCGGTGCGCATTTCCGTGTTGCTATCGCTCCGCCCGCAGATTACGATGGCCCAACGATGTTCGGAAGGGGCGTGTAACTGGGAGGAATTGTTTTATGAGGCTTCACCGTCGCACCTGCATCCTCGCACTGATCGGATGGGCCGTCTCAGGGCTGTATCCTCTCTGGCCTCAGGGCGCAGAAGGAGCGTCTTCCGCCATAGAACCGAGCGAAGAAAGCAAATGGTACGGTGTCTTCGGAGGCGGCTGGGTGGATTTTGAAGGTGCACAAGACTATAAGGATGGCGCCGCCGTCTGCCTTTTCCTTGGTTACGACCTCAACGAACGCTGGGCGCTAGAGGCGGGAATCCATTGGGCCCCCGTTCTCGAACGTAATAAGGAGGAAGCGCCCGGCTTGACATGGGATTCGGCGTCTCAATTCGCGGCGAGTCTGGACGGCGTATTCCACTTCACCCGTTGGAAACGTGTGGATCCTTACCTGGCGGCCGGCCTGGGCTATTCCCATTACACTCAGGAACCCCTTTCCGGGTCAAAGACCGATTTTCTGTTGCGCGGCGGAGGAGGTGTTTTCCTTCATTGGAATGATGAGTGGGCGGTTCGGGCCGATTTCCGAAGTATGCTCGTCGGATTCGGCAAAGCTCCCCACGCCAACTCCGTCATCAGCGCAGGCATCGTGTGGCATTGGGGAGCACGCATTCCCCCGAAGTATATCGCCGAAGCGGGATCGGACGATTGGGATCGCGACGGTCTCAAAAACGACGAAGAACGCAAACTAGGCACCAACCCCTACAATCCCGACACGGACGGAGACGGGTTGTCCGATGGGGAAGAGGTCCTCCGATACATGACCAACCCTCTGGAGACGGATACCGATCTGGACCTGCTTACGGATGGCGACGAGGTCAAGAAATACAAAACCGATCCTCTCAACCCAGACACCGATGGCGGCGGTGTGCGGGATGGACATGAGCTCCTGGAGGATCAAACGGATCCTCTGAATCCCCACGACGACTTGGTGCTTTATGAGCTCAATATCGAATTTGACCTAGACAAGGCCGACTTAAAACCACGGTATTTCCCACAACTCGATGTCATCGGAAAAGTGCTGACCCGCAATCCGGGTTCGACCGCCCGCATCGAAGGCCATTGTGACCGGCTGTGGAAATCCGAAAAGCGGTACAACGACAATCTCTCCCACAAGCGCGCGCAAGCGGTCATGGATTACCTTATTCGTGTTCACAAAATTGATCCCAAACGGTTGACAGCCTTTGGATATGGATTCTCCCGACCCAAAGTCCCGAATGACCTTCGCAATCCGGCCGGAACGCCTGCTAACCGCCGCGTGGAGATTTATATTCGCAAAGCGCCGAGAACAGACGCGCTGATGCTCCCCACAGGCGAGGAAGCGGTTATTCACCCTGTCCCGCGTCGCGAACCTCCGGATGCACCCTCTCCTCCGGTGAGCCAGACACCAAGAGACGTTCATCCGGAAGGCGAGGGCCATCCTCCCCTTCCGCCCGCAGCCCCTCCGCGCGCTGAGGAGGAATCACGTCCGGAGGATAAGTAAACGCATCGAAAAAGCACGCGGTGCGGACCGAGACGAAGAAGAGAGGCGTAGCGGGTTTTCCTGCGCGGTCGTTGCGCTGCCCGTAAACAGGTTTGCTCTCAAAGCTCGATCGGAACCGAAGGCCGGCGAGGTCCAACCGGAAAACCGCCTGCCGCATCGCGTCCCCCAACGCAGAAAAACGCACGCGGGGCAGGAAACGCACATGGGACGCGCATACCTCCGGTGTGTCGAAAAACAGGCACGTTTCCGCCACCTCCTTCTGGCACCGACACACAGCGCCTTACGAAAAGGGTGTTTCACATTTCCCTTTACGTCCATACACCCGGAATGGACTCTCCGCATTGAGGACACCGGCCATTCCGAACGGCTATTTTCGGGGGCGTCAAACCGTAGCGTTCCACGACGGCGGTACGGCACTCCGGGCAATACGTGTACTCGGCCCGTAGTCCCGCGTTGTTCCGAAGCCCCGCCGCGTTTCCCCCATACACAAACCGGCATCCTTGGTTGACAGCCGCATCGCGCGCGGCATTCAACGTGTTCAGCGGTGTCGGCGGCAAATTGCGAAGCTTGTAGTCCGGGTGAAAACGGGTGAAATGCAGAGGAACGTTGGGGCCAAGCTCCTTGACGATCCAGTCGGCCATCCGCTTGATATCGTCCACATGATCGTTCAGGCTCGGAATCATCAAGACAACGATTTCCAACCAGGTGCCTTCCGCCGCAATTCGTTTGAGCGTGTCGAGTACGGGTTGAAGACGTCCTCCGCAAATGTCTTCGTAAAACTTTTCCGTGAACGCCTTCAGATCGATTTTGATGGCCGTCAACAATGGGAGAAGCTTTTTAAGAGGTTCTTCACAAATGATGCCATTGCTCACGACAACGTTTCCGATTCCGCGCTCCCGCGCCACCCGAGCGCAGTCCATCATGTACTCATAGAACACAATCGGCTCGCTGTACGTGTAAGCAATGGTTCGGCACTGCTGCCGGGCGGCTATATCCACGATCCGCTCAGGGGGCATATAAGGCGGAGCCACTTCCTCAGGGTTGCGTTGCGAAATGTCCCAGTTCTGACAGAACGAACAGCGGATATTGCATCCCACCGTGGCAAGGGAGAAGGACCGACTCCCAGGATACACGTGGAAGAAGGGTTTCTTTTCTATCGGGTCGTTGTTGAGGGCCACCGGGCGACCGTACACGCGCGTGTAGTAGTTCCCCCCGCGATTCTCCCGAACGCGGCAACGTCCGCGACCGCCTTCCGGCACGACGCAGCCCCACGGGCACAACCGACATCGGACAACGCGGCCATCGAGCTTTTCGTAGAACATGGCCGGGTGGGCTTCTCCGGATGGGGCCCCCACAGACCATCCCGCCACAGCGCAACCGGCCGTTAAAAGTCCACTGCGGAGAAAAAATTCGCGTCTCGAAAAACGACGTTCCCGCATCACTCATTCCTCCGCGCCTTGGAATCTGACCCGTCTTTCTGTGTCCTCCACTCGGACACGCCATCCATGCTCGCGCATCGCCGGCTGACAGGCGTCGCGTCAGAGCGGCAGCAACAACGTCGCCAGACTGAATGTTAGTGTAAAGAGTGGAGAGCCGCGATTCAACCTTGATTTACGGATGGACTGCGGAAGGGACATGGTATCCCCATAAGGGGGATACCATGTCCCTTCCGCAGTCCACAGACTCGGCCAATGGGATTTGACAATGGCGCACTCGTTTTGAAACAATTCGAGCCGTCTAGTGGCTTGCGTAAATGCGCTGCCGAGAAAACTCATCCCCCTCTTTCTGACGCACGCATAACCGGTCATGCGACTGGCGCTCGGAAACCAGGGAACGCGTGCGGAGCGTGGGGACGGCACGGCTCTGGGATACGCGCCGGAGAGGCGTGAACGCGGGGGAACCGGGCAATGGCCGAGTGGAACGGGAGGCAGAATATCGGCTCGCTAGACGAGAAAACAGCCCCAGAAAGCGGTGTGGAGATGCGACGTGTTTTCCTTCAGTATGGGACTATCGTCCTTTTCGGATGCCTTAGTGGATGCTCGCCCGACGTGGCCATCCTGGATCGCCGCGAGCAGTCGGATATCCTCATGCAACGGGCGCTGGCCAAGGCTCAAACGGGTGACACAGAGGGCGCTATTCACGTCTACCAGAAGATATTGGATCTAAATCCCTCCATGGCGCGCGCCCATCTCGATATCGCGATCCTTTTTGACGACAACCGGAATGATCCCATCCGCGCGATTTACCATTACCAACGCTATTTGGAATTGCGGCCCGCCACCGAAAAACGGACGATGATCGAAAGCCGGATGCGACTGGCTCGCCACAAGCTGATGTCGACGTTGCAGAAGAAGCGCCTGGAAGGAAGCCCGGAGGATATAGCAGAGCTGAAGAGGCAGAACGCCGAACTGCGTGACCGGATTGCCCAGCTGCAGGTGGAACTGGAAAAAGCAAAAGCCGTGTCTCAAGCGCGCGCGTGCGAACCGACGCCTCCGCGTCCCATAGATAAGCAAAAATCCGTTTTCGTGTTTACAGCCAATCCCCAACAAGTCGAGTATGTGGTTCAACCAGGAGACACGCTTCACACCATTGCCCGACGCTACGGGATCCCGCTGGAATGGCTTGCCGCAACCAATCGACTGCACGACAGGAACCGCATTCGAATCGGTCAACGGTTGATTATCCCCGTACCATCCCAGCCCTGACGTCAAAGGGTTACGGCGGAGAATACCCACGCCTTGCGGGCATATTGGATGATGGAGCGGAGAAGGACTCTGCTTGGTTTACGGCCTCCCCTCGTGCGTTCGGCTACGTCGGTCCCGTCGTCTTGCCTCTGGGGCGAATCGTCACAGGGCGAGGAAGCCAACCGGACGTCAGCGCCACGGAACAGGACCTTCGCCGATGTCGCAAGAACCGCGAACAGGGACGCGAGAAGAAGCGTCGAGGCGCAATTCGGGCTTTTACACAATGCCGAACGTGACGTATCCTTGGTGAGCCATGGATGTCCACAGGCTTATTGAACGGTTTTCCCCTCTGGCCGTCGGACTTTTCGACAACCGTTGCCGGTGTCGCCTTGATCCATGGCCTCGCTCGGCGGAAGCGTTGCTCATTCTTGCCCTTTCGCGTGTCCGTCCGGGACCGGTGCTTGTCATCACCGATGGCCCGGCTGCGATGGAACTTTTGCACGGGGACCTTCTGACGTTATCTCCCTCTCCCGATTCCCTTGGCTACTTCCCTCCCCAGGACTCCCGCGTAACCCGGACGGATTCTGCAGAGGACCTGGATGTCACCGGATATCGTTTCGACGTTCTGCGGCGGTTGGCCGTAGGCTCCACGGCGGATGAGGCCGCAGCCGGTTTTGTTTTGGTCACCAGTATCCAAGCCCTCCTACAGCCCACCCTTTCCCCGGAGTGGTTCCGCTCTCATATCCTCGACCTTTCCCTTGGAACCGCCACGGATCCGCAAAGTGTGGAAAACCGTTTGCTTGCGTGGAACTACGAGCGTGTCGCGGAAGTTTACGAAAAAGGGCAAGTGTCGCGAAAAGGGGGAGTCCTGGATGTGTGGCCGCCGGATCAACCATGGCCCCTGCGTCTCGAATTCGACGCGACGACCCTGGCATCCATCCGCACCTTGGATCCTTCCACACAGCGCTCGGTGAGTCGTCCCGCACGGGCGTTGCTTCTTCCGGCCTCGGAAATCCGGTTTCTACGGCACGCCACCGGACAGGAGGCCCATACGCTTCTCTCTTACCTCGGTCCCACTTTCACGCTCGTCTGGTCCGACGCGGAGGCCATCTCCCACCGCGTGCAGGCTGCGGAGCATGAGGGAATCGACGTACCGATGGAGTCTTTTGCCAACTTGCTTTCGAAAGTCCGGCAGGGCGTAGAAACGTCGGATGGTGTTCGGGAACTCGTGTTCGGTTTGTGCTCGACCACGCCGGATATCGCCCCGGACGCATCGTGCATCCCCGGCGTTTGTCCCTGGACCATCCGGGATCGCTGGCCGACACCCACGGCGCTTTTCTCACCGGACGCTGCGGCAGAGTTTCGCAGCCGGATTGTGCGCGACCTGCGGGACCTCGCCTCTTCCGGCTTCGCTGTGTTTCTCTTTTTCGATACCCCCGGAATGCGGGATCACATTCGAAACGAGCTGCGCGCAGACAGCTCCCCCTTTGACAACGAATCCGCAGACTTCGCCGGCGGTTTCCACTTCTGCCTGGGACGCCTTTCCGAGGGGTTCGTGGACGAAAGTCTGCGTCTCGTGGTGATCGCCGAGGGGGATTGGTACGGCCGTCCCAAACAGATCGCCCAGCGGTACGACCCCTGGGCTCATCGTGCGCGGCCGCGTGCTGTGCCTGCCGTGCGGATCGGCGATTTTTCCGAACTCGAGCCGGGCGACCTGGTCGTGCACGTCGCGTACGGTATCGGCCGCTATCGCGGCTTAACCACTATCCGTATGGGTGACGAACAACAGGAAGTCCTGACGATCGAATACGCCGAAGGCGCAAAGCTTCACGTGCCCGTGACGCACGCCCACCTGCTCAGCCGCTACGTCGGGCTTTCTCGACGGGCGGTCGAATTGCATCGGTTGGGAAGCCATCGCTGGAAGCATGAAAAGGAAGCGGCGCAACGCGCCATCGAAGACCTGGCGGCGTCTCTCGTGGAGGTTCAGGCAGCTCGCCACGTGCTGCCCGGTCATGCCTTCCAGCCCGATACTCCCTGGCAGCGCGAATTCGAAGCCGCCTTTCCGTACCAGGAAACGCCTCACCAACAGGTCGCCCTTGCCGCTGTCAAGGCCGACATGGAAGCCCCCCGTCCCATGGATCGCCTAATTTGCGGCGACGCAGGATACGGGAAGACAGAGATTGCCCTGCGGGCGGCCTTCAAGGCGGCCATGGAAGGAAAGCAGACGGCGGTTCTTGTCCCCACCACGGTGCTGGCTCAGCAACACTACGAAACGTTCGGTTCCCGTCTGGCTCCCTATCCCGTCCGTGTCGCTATGCTAAGCCGGTTTTGCTCACGCGCCGAGCAGGCCGAAATACGCGACGGGCTCAGCACCGGCTCCGTGGATATCGTCATTGGCACCCACGCGTTGCTTCAGCCGGATATCCGCTTCAAGGACCTCGGTCTGGTTATTGTGGACGAAGAACAGCGATTTGGTGTTCGACACAAAGAGTGGTTCAAACAGCTTCGCCGCCTCGTGGATGTCATCACGCTGACGGCCACACCCATTCCTCGCACCCTGTACCTCAGCCTGATAGGGGTGCGGGACATGAGCCTCATTCAAACCGCACCGCGTGAACGCCTGGCCGTCGAAACGATTATCGCCCCCAATACGGACGACCGCGTGCGCGCGGCCATTCGCCGGGAACTCGAGCGGGATGGTCAGGTTTTCTACGTGCACAATCGTATTCAAACTATCGATCGCGTTAAGGAGCGTCTGGCCCGCATCGTGCCGGAAGCCCGGGTGGAAATCGCCCACGGCCAGATGCCTTCTGCCGAACTGGCCGCCACGATGCGCCGTTTTGTGGAAGGTGCCTTCGATGTGTTGCTATGCACAACGATCATCGAAAATGGGCTGGACATTCCCCGTGCCAACACAATCCTGATTGACCGCGCCGACCGTCTGGGGCTAGCCGATCTGTACCAGCTGCGCGGCCGTGTGGGTCGTTCGTACCAAAAGGCCTACGCCTACTTCCTCATCCCGCCAAGCGGAATGTCCGACGCCGCCGCGCAGAAACGTCTGCGGGCGGTCCGTCGGTTTTCCGGACTCGGCGTAGGATTCCGTTTGGCACTCCGCGATCTGGAAATCCGTGGCGCCGGAAACCTTTTGGGAGTCGCCCAGAGCGGACACATCCACGCCATAGGTTTCGACCTCTACTGTCAGCTCCTTCGCCGCACCATCCTCCAGCTTCGCGGAGACGCTCTACCGCCCATCGTGGACGTGGAGCTGTATATCGAGGGACTCCGAGCAGCGTCCGATATTTCGTCCGCGGCAACCATCCCCCCCGAATACGTCGAAAACGAGCGCCTTCGCCTAACGCTTTATCGGCGTCTTGCCGAGGCCGGAACAGAGGCCGAACTTTCCGCCCTGGAATCGGACATCCGCGATCGTTTCGGGCCGCTGCCTCCTGCCGTAAGGAGACTGCTCCGGCTCGCGCGGATTCGACTCTGGGCAGCCGCGCGCCACATGCACCGGGTGGAATTACACGACGGTCAATTGTGCCTTTGGCGCAAGGGGGATAGCCCAGCACTCCGTTTTCGCCTTCCCCGGCATGATGCCCAAACGGTCGACGACCGGTTAGCCACTATCGAACGCCTTCTTGCCTCTCTCCCAGACCCCCTCTCAAGGGAAAATCCCCACCGTGCGCCGTGTGCTCCCCTCCTGCCTCTTGGCGCGTGCCTGTCCCGCAAACACTCGACGCGTTCCCCCAAGGCCAACGGACTTAGCGACGCAGGGCTCGCCAATGGCGAATAATCGTGGACAATAGGCTACAAGACGCGCCTTAGCAGCGCATTCCATCGCAGCGGCGTCGCACCAAAGGGCAGAATCCGGGATCCCCTCGACAACTTCCCTCCCCCTGACCACGATCCGGCGTTTCTTCGCCACGCCACCGGCGAAGTGTGTGCTGCACAGACCTTCCGCGCGACTATCGCGGCCGAGGGCAAACGATGAGCCGGTTCACTCCTTGTTAGTCGGTGCCCTGAATGTGCGGCGGAAGGTGTTTGGGGGGATGGACGACGGGAGTGGGGGGCGGCGGGGTGCGACGTTCCCTGTGCGCGTGAGGTAGCGGGGGCAGGTCCCCATGGGGTTGGCGGAACGGTGGGCCAGCGCACCGCTGAAGGACGAAGGGCAAGAATTCGATCCAATGTTATTCTCGCCGATGGCGCCAGATGTGGAAGGAGAAGGGCGACAGCGGGTGAGGTCTTGTCTCGCGCCGGTTATGGACCAAAAACACGATAAAACCGCGCGCCGTCCTGCGCAGAAATCTCCTCCTGAAAAACCCAAGAACCCGTTCCGTCCAGGTTGGTCAGACCCATCAGCGGACGCCACCCTCCGCTCACAAGATGGCTCCCACACTCAATCCCAATCGGTATCGTCGGGGTGCCCGTTATGGTGCAGGAAACCCTCTCCCCTACCCGCAAAGGTCGGATTCCACAGCGTTGCCGGCCTCTCGGCAAAGCTGTCTCCCCATCCCTCTGTTCCCGGTAGGTAATAGACTGTAGCTGAGGTCTAAGAAAACACATCCCATCCCACCTGTGGCGGATTGCCGAGGAAATAGACGCGTTGTAGTCCGTCGCACCCGAGGAACGCCCCCTCCCCGATGGCGGTGACAGGGTAGCTGTCCAGGCTATTTGTCACAACAAGATTCCCAGCATATGCAGAATCAAAATCGGTGATGATCGCTTCGCCATGTGTCACCGTGTAGGTGTACGGCCCATCCTGATAGCCCCAGGCCACCTTCACGCTCAGGAACAGAAAAACAGAGAGAATCGGCTTTGCGCGCTTCATGGCAGTTTGTTTTTCTCTCATGGCTATAGCCTCCTGGGCTCCAAGAGCCATCCGTTCTCGCGCGCGTCACTCCCTCCTCAGATGCAGAATAGTAACACCTTACCAATCTTCCACCACGGCCACAGGTTTTTCTTTAGGGGGATATACTCGCCCGTTTCCACATGACGGTTTGGACTTGGTGATATGGCCTCTTTTCGTTATGGTGCCGGCCGCGACAACGCCCTGACCGGCCTTCGAATGCCTGATGGGCATGAGGCCGAAGATCGACATGCCTGCGCCGTGTCCCACAACCAATGTTCAACGAGCGGTCTCCCGGCGCCGCCGGCTGCAGTGGGTCTTGGCGAGCCTTTTCGTGCTGATTCTTGCACTGGGCTGGAAATATGTGTTCCTCGGGTTTTCCGTACCCCTGGTGATGCTGGTGGGAATCGTAAGCAGCGTTTTTAGTGGGCGCTTCATGTGCGGCCACCTTTGTCCACGCGGTTCCTTTTTCGACCGGCTTCTTGCCCCCGTAAGTTCGAAAAAAGGTATCCCGCATTTCCTGTGGCGCCCGTCCGTTCGGTGGTCCCTATTTGTTGTGCTCATGGGGGTGATGGTAGCGCGCTTCTGGGAGAGTGGTGCGGACTGGCGCCGGTTGGGCTGGACATTTTGGACGCTGTGCGCAGGGACCACAGCCGTGGGCGTCCTTCTCGGCTTGCCTCTCCATCCCCGCGCGTGGTGCATGATCTGCCCCATGGGGACGTTGCAACAGGCGATCGGGGGACGGCGGCAGCGGCTTCTGTTCGATATCTCTTCGTGCACGCGGTGTAAACGCTGCGAGCGTGTGTGTACCATCGGCATACCGGTGCGAACGCAGGCCGCGCAGGGGACCTTGGAAAACCCGGACTGCCTAACATGCTCGGAATGCGTGGCCGCCTGTCCGGCAGGCTGTCTGCGCTGGCCGTCGCAGAACGACGCCCTTCCCACGGTTGCCGTCGGAGGAGCGGACGCATCGTCGGACACGCCGCCAGAAAAACGCGCGGCCAATCGGGGGGAAATGGCACGATGAACGACGCTTCGTTGCCAGATAGCGCTGAAGCCATTGAAGAACAGTTTCTTCGCGGTCTGGAGACGAATCCGCTGCCACTGGAGAACCTGTTGGCCGCCATACGCAGGCTCCGGCAGGCAGGGGCCACAACGCAGGCGGAAACCTGCGCCGATCTTCTTGAGGAAAAACTGGCCGCGCGTCATGACCTGAGTGCGTGGGTGCAGTTCTATGAACAGGAGCCCCGGCGGGCAGACGATCCGGCCGTGCGCCAACGCATCCGAACCCGGTTGGAGGCCGCGTGTCCTGACCGACTGGCCCGGATTCTGGTGAAACATGCCGGGTTTGAAACGTCGATTCCGTTCGCCAAGGCCCTGGCACGTCTCAAAGTCCTGATGCGTTTAAAACCGGGCCAGTTTTGTCAGGATAAAACCTGGGGGTTCGGCGTGGTGCGGGAGGTGGACGATTTCCACGAGCGGGTCATCATTCAGTTCGCGGAAAAGCCGGAGCACGCCATGAGCCTGGGATATGCCGCCGAGGCGCTTGAGTTGGTCGCTCCCGACCATCTGCTCGCCCGCCAGCATCAGGATCCGACCGCTTTTCGCGAGTTGATTCGGAACAATCCCGCCGAGGTGGTACGATTGGCCTTGCGGAGTTATGGACCTATGACGGTGGACACGCTACAGCAACGACTCACCCGATCGCTGATCCCCGCTTCGGACTGGAAACGGTTCTGGGATGCCGCGCGGCCCGCGTTGAAGCGGGATTCTCGGGTTGTGTTTCCTGCCAGGCGTACGGATCTCATCCAGCTGAGCGACAGCCCCTGCGTATACGATCCCGTGTGGTTCGACCAGTTCCGACGAAGTACGGATCCCGATACCGTCATCCGTTTCGCCGAACGCTTTCTTACTTCCGTCAGTGGAGAGGCCCTACCAGAATCCGCGCGCACCGCCCTCCGCGACCGGCTTCTTTTTGTCATCCGAGCCGGGGAACATGCCGGCTGGGGTCGCGTACTGCGCGCCGTTCTCCTCTCTGAGCCTTTCCGGCTTTTGGAGGATTCTATGGCCACTGGGGCCGTTAGGACCCTCCTGGCTCCGGAAATCTTCCGCCGGGCCCTAGCGGATCTACCTGTCCGCCAGGTGCAAACGGCTCTGGAAGTCCTGACGCAGCGAGAGGGAGAACGGGCTCTGGCCGCCTTTCTTGATGTTCTGCCGGACCTGCCCTTACCTGCGCTGAACGCCGGCATCGAATTTTGGCTGAAAGTCGGACGCGAGGACGCGATTCGAGAACGCCTGAGATCGCTTGTTGCGACCGACACAGCCGATGTGCTCGTGCTAAGTTGGATGGCTCGGAACTGGGATCGGGTGATGGTAGGCTGGGCGCTCGTGCCGCCCTTTCGGGCGCTCCGGGCCATGATTTTCGCTCTTGATCATCCGGCTAGCGGCGAACGCCTGAAAGCGCAGCATCGGTTGCGCGAAATGTTTGAAGATTCGACCTGGCTGATCCGGCGTTTGGAGGAAATAACGCCGAGCGAACGCGTGGAACTTTTTGCGTGTATTTCGCGGACCCAACACTGGGATGTCAGCAGTCGTCGGGTTGCCCTGGCGGCGATGATCCGGCAGTACCCGGATCTCGCTCCACCCGAAGAGGCGACGCCCGATTCCGCCGCTCCCTCCGGAGGCATCCGCTGGACTTCTCTGCGATCGCACCGGGTTCGCCGGGAGGAATACCGGCGTCTCATGGAGGTCGAGCTTCCGCAAAATCGCCGCGACCTCGCCCAAGCCCGCAGCTACGGCGATTTGCGCGAGAACGCCGAGTACGAAACCGCTCGCCATCAGCAGCGCCTCCTACTCCAGCGTCAGGCCCAACTGGAACGAGAATTGACCGAGGTGCGCCCCACGGATTTCAGCGACTTCCCGACCGACCGCGCGGGCGTGGGCACCGCCGTGGTGGTCCGCCGGGCCGATGGCCGTACGGAAACCTACGCAATTCTCGGCGAATGGGATCGCGACGAAACACGCGGCATTGTGCCCTCTGGCAGTGCCCTGGCAAGGGCGCTAGCCGGGCATCGCCCGGGGGATACCGTGCGCCTTCCTGGACCGACCGGAGACGAAACCGCGGTGATTTTGGAGGTCACGGCACTTCCCGAGACGATTCGCGCGTGGGTCCTGGGTCAATAGCGGAAAGCCGAACCATGCGCATGGTAGGGATCGTCAGCAGCCCTACGAGGCAGACGCTCCCGTAGAGTCAACATCTTGCCTCTAGGATCGGTGTGACGATCTCCCGTCTGCAACAGGCGATCTCCTGAGCCATTGCCTTCCCGGCGTGCCTGCGTACGGACCCATGGTCCACCGTTTTGGATTTTATGCACGCCCTCACAAGGAGAGATGCCGCACCCCCATGTGCCTCTTGATTCGGCCGGCAACCTTTTCCGCGGGCCGGTTCGTTGCGCGGAGCGCGCTGGAGCGCGTCACGCTGCGTTGCGGAGAGAACGCCGCACATCGTTCAGCCCTACAGGACCACGACACGAAGGCCTCGCCCGCACGGTCACAAAAGCGTTTGCCAGCGTTTTTGTCCTTGCCCTCTGCTTCCGCCGACCTAAGCTATCGCCATGTTGCATGTGGAGACCTACCTCCGGGAACGCATCCGGCAGGTGGATGAGAAGCTGGATGCGTTGCTGCCCGACGCTGACGAGCCGCCGCCCATACTCCATCAGGCCATGCGGTATGCGGTGTTCCCAGGGGGTAAACGCATTCGTCCCGTGCTCTGCCTAGCCGCTGCGGAGGCCGTTGGAACCCCCTCAGAGGTCGCCCTCGTGCCCGCGGCCGCGATCGAAATTTTTCACGCCTACACCTTGATTCACGACGATCTGCCGTGCATGGATAACGACGACGTGCGCCGGGGCCGGCCCACGGTTCACAAAGTCTACGGGGAAGCCTGCGCGGTGCTGGCCGGGGATGCCCTCCAGGCGCTGGCTTTTGAACTCGCCGCCGGTTGCCCCCTCCCCAACGCGTACCCGGATGGCACACTGGTACTGGAACTGGCCGGCGTAGCAGGAAGCCGCGGCGTTGTGGCGGGGCAAATGGAGGATCTTCAGTCCGGGGCGGGCCCCCTGTCGGAGGAACGCCTTGCGTTCATTCACCGCCACAAGACAGCGGACCTTTTTGTGACAAGCCTTCGTTTCGGAGCCATTGTGGGGAACGCCACCAGCGAAGAATTGCGCGCTCTTAGCGAGTACGGCCTGCATCTCGGCCATGCCTTCCAGATCCTGGACGACCTTTTAGACGCCGCCCACGATGCCGCCTCGTCCCGTAAGCCGGCAGCCTCGATTCTTCGGGTATGCGACGCCACCCGCGCTCGGGCCATGGCCGACGAGCATATCGAGAAAGGTTGCGCAGCTCTGCGCGAATTCCCCGAGCAGCGGATCGCTCCCTTGCTGGCCTTGGCGAACCTGATGCGCGAACGGAAACAGTGACAAACCCGAATCCCGCGGTCCCACCGTAACGAATGTATGTAAGGAAGAATGAACAGAATGTCGATCGGTTTTCGCGTGTGGGCTGGTTCTGTCGCGTCTCATCTCGGCTGGCCAGCAGCCGTCCTCGGCACTCGCGCATGCCGTCGGCCTGTGCGGGCCGTGGGCACAGGCATCCGAGATGCGCAGCGGACTCCCGAATCGGCGATGAGCCATGCCCCCCACGAGGCCCGAGCACCTGACCGGGAGTGGAAGCTACTAGCCGGTCTTTTTCAGGCCGATTTTGCGCGCGCATGGTTGGCGCACGCCTGCCTTCCGGATCCGCGTTTTCCTCGCGCGACGGTGTCTTCCGTCTACTTCGACACGCCAACGTTGGACCACTTTGCCGAAAAGTCCTGCGGCGAGTTCCTCAAGGTCAAGTATCGGTTGCGCTGGTATGATCCCGAGCAACATCCCCGTCCTGACCGCCGTCTGGCCTTTTTGGAAATCAAACAGCGGGCCGGTTGGGTTCGACGCAAGGTCCGCGTTCCGATGGAACTGGATCGCGCGTGGCTGGAGGCGGCAGAACTGGACGATCCCGGCTTCGTGGACATACTGTTACGCCAGCATGCGACTCAGGGGCAGGAGCCGCTCCTGCCGGTCCTTCCTGCCTTGGTTCGAATCCGTTACACGCGTCACCGCTTCGTTTGTCCCTGGACGCTGGCTCATGTGAGCCTCGATACGGGGGTCCATGTGGAGGCGTTCAACCGGCGATTGATTCCCGCTACGGGCTGTGCCATAATCCCCCGTGTCATCGTCGAGATCAAAGGAACACCTCCCGGGGATATTCCCTGGCTTTTCCCGCTGTATGAGGCAGGATTTCGAGTCGAGGCGTTTTCCAAATACGGCGCATGCCTCGAGGCCTTGATCGGGGAGGCGTAACGATGCTCAATCGGATCGCGGCGCTCAAGGAAATCCAGGACCTGGCGACGCGCGTGGACCCTTGGATAGTCGGCGCCGCCCTTTTGCTTTCTCTGGCGACGTCCTTTTTCACATCCTGGCTTTACGTACGATTCTACGAACGGCGCGGCACGGGGAGCCAGATTCACCGGGCATTTTCGCTGTTGGCCCTTTCCATTACAACGCTGTTCATCTGTATTCAGGTGTCGCTGCCGCTCTCTCTGGGCCTGCTAGGCGCGTTGTCCATCGTCCGGTTTCGCACGTCCATCAAAGAGCCGGAGGAAATCGGTTTTATCATGGTGGTGATTGCGTCCTCCATCGTTTGCGCCACATTCCATTTTCATCTCCTCACCTTTCTCTACCTCTTCCTTTTGGTCGCGCTGTTGGCGGGGCGATGGGTGCGGCGGTGGCAAGCCGGCAGCGGCGACGGCATGATTTTGATCAGCCTGCGGGAAACCGACGCGGCTTCACAGGAGGCGCGCATTACCGAATGCGTGCGGCGGTTCACCCAAAAAAGCGCGTTGGAAAGCGTGACCGCCAGGGACGGATTGGCCAGCCTTCACTATTCCTTCCACGGATTTCAGGGGAAAGTCTCGGACTTCCAGGCCGGCATTCGCGAAGCCGCGCCGCAGCTTGCTGCCGTGAGCGTGTTTTTCAATCGGCCTGATGCCATGCCCTGAAGGCCCGCTCCGCGCACAACGGGTGCCGCCCATGCCTTTTCCACGTTCCACGTCTGTGCGGCGTTCGGCTATTGCGGCTGTCGTTCTGACGGCCATCGTGGCTGTGTTCCTGTCCGATTCCATCCTTTTCGAGCAGCTTCCCAAAAAGGTGGAACGGTACCGAAGGAAGATCGGGCGGAGACTGCACAAGGACGGTCTGGTGGGCTATTGGGATTTCGACGAGGTCCGCGTGACCGAGTGGGTCCACAGGCTGGCCAACGAAACCGAAGGGACACGTTGTGTACGAGGCCGTTTCGGGGCGGCTCGGCAGTTCGTGCCCGGGGAATGGAGCTACATTCGGACCTCGTTACCCCTAGCCGCACTGGGCGACCGCTTCACGGTTTCCTGCTGGCTTCGCGTTCCGACTCCGGCGACGGATCAGCCTGTTTGTCAGTATCTCTGTGTTCAAAACGGCCGCCTGACGGCGTGGTTACCCAAGCAGAAGAAATTGTCCTGTCCCCTGCCCACCACGGGGCATTTTTTCCACTGCGCATTCATGGTGGATGCCTCCAATCGCCTGGCCCGGATTTATGTGGATGGCGTTTGCCGTGCGGAGCAAACCGTCGAGCGGTTTACCCACCGTGCCGAGGTGGTCGTTTTCGGCCAAAATCGCTGGAGTCATCCGGCCTCTTTGGCTTTAGACGAGGTGGCGATCTGGACGCGAACCCTCGAGGAACGCGAGATTCGTGCCCTGGCCTCCGCACGGGTATCCCTGCGTATTCGGTTAGCCACCCGTTATGTGCTTCATCTCCGACTTTTTGAAATGCTCCAGCAGTTTACACGCACCGCTCTCCGGGTGGCCGATCTTTTCAATCCGTTCCGCCATGAAAACCGCGCGGTGCGAGCCGGTCTGCCGGAATACACGATCGTTTTGTCCAAGGCGGACAGGAAGTTTTTCAACCGATACCACAATGCTCGGCTGCGCGAGGGGCTGGAGAGCGTGGGCCGATCCTCATCCAAACGCCGGGTTGGCTGGTTCAACGGCATAGAGGTGGTGCCCGCCCAGATGGAAATCTTGGCCACGCCTCTTCCCCGTGGGATATCGGATGTGCGAAAGACGTTTACCGTGGAGTTGGATCCTGTGCCGCCGGAATCCATCGGACGGAAGTTTCTTTTTATGCCCCCGGAAAGCGCTGGTTTTCTGCTGGAACTGGCGATCGGTGTCCTTGCCGCACAAGCGGGGTATCCCATGCGCCCGTCGCACCTGTGCGTGTTGCGTTTCAACGTGTCTTTCGAAGGCCTTTACTACTGCTATGACCTCAGCGTGGACCCCGGCTTGACGGCGAACGGCGCGCCGCACGCCTGGAAAGCGTGTGTGGAACGACTTCCCTTTCCGCCGGAAAAAATTCTCGACGCCTTTGACCAGTGCGCCCGTCGCTATCAACCGCTTCTACTCGCCGATCGGAAATGTCCGTGTAGCAGCCGCGAAGTGGCCCACGCCATTCGTCTTGAGCGCGAACAGCTCCGGGCGGCCATCCCCGACACGCCGGCACGCCGAACGCTTTCCCCACTAGAACGCGTGGTCGAGTACGTGCGGGAAGACCTTTTTTTGAAGGACAATCCGGCACCCGGACTGATCGTCAAGGACCTTGATTTTTCTCTGAAGGATATTGGGGGAGTTCGCTTGGCGTACCGGAGTCTGTCCCCCGATGTCATTGACGACAACGGACGCGTTAACCTGCCGGAATCCGGTCCGGTGCGCGGGGAAGTCGAGGTGACGTGCGCCACGGGCGAGGAAAGCCGGGTCCGGCGGCTCCAGTTCGATGTGCTGCCGGCACGACGCCGGTTGCCCATCCTCCGAGTCGAGGCGTTTGGCACGGTGGAGGCACACCATTGGACGCCCTGCCAGGTGGAAACGCTGGATGGCGAGGGGCGAAGGTCGGGTTTCCGAAACGGGCATATCCGCCTGCGCGGCAATACGGCCCTGGCGAAAGCGTCGAAACACTACTACGTGATCCGTCTGGATCATCCCCTGTCCCTGGGTGAACTGCCGGCCACACGGCGGCTCATGCTTACCTCGGCCTACCGGGACCCGACCTTGATGCGCGACAAACTCTCCTACGATCTTTTCCGTAGTTTTTCCGCACCGGGCAAGACACGCCACGCGCCGCATGCTCAATTTGCCGAGATTGTCCTCAATCGTGAGTACCATGGTATTTACAGCGTCACGGACCGCGTGGATGAGCACCTGCTAGGCTTTCACGCGTCGGCGTCGGCCGAACCTCGCCCCGTTCTGTATAAGCCCATGGGGCGCGCAGCAACCTTCCGTCATCCCAATCCCGACCAGTATGTCCAGAAAATCCCCGACTGGAAAGAGCGCGCCTACTGGGAGCCGTACTACGCTTTGATTGATTTTCTTGGCCATGCCACACCGGAGGCGTTTGCCGCAAAGGCGGAACGCCTTCTGGATGTGGACGCGATCCTCGACTTTGAAATTCTCCTGCTGGTTACGAATAACATGGAAGGCCAGAATGATAACCTCTATATTGCCCGCGCCGGCGGCCCCGAGGCCCGTTTCTTTCTGGTTCCTTGGGATTATGACATGACGTTTCGTGGCGACACGCTTCCCTCCAACCATTTGTTCCAACGCCTCCACCGCGATCTCCCTGGCTACACGAAGCGTTTTCAGGAGCGCTGGCGCGCGTTGCGGAAGAAGCCGCTTTCCAATGCTGCACTCGAACAGCGGATTGACGAAATGAAAGCCACGCTGCAAGAAGGTGTCGCTCGGAATTTCGAGCGGTGGCCTCTCGACCCAGGTCCAACGCACGAAGAGGAAGTGAACGCGCTGCGTGCCTGGTTGGCGGGCCGTATGGCCAGACTGGATCGGTATGTTGACCATTTGGCGCCCCACCCCGGGACCGCATCCGCGTCGCAGGCGTCGCCGCAATAGGCTTCACGCCTGGACCGCAAGCTAAGGCGGCTAACAGGGAGGGGCGCGCGGGAGGTGCCTGGTGTTGCCCGTGCCGTCTGTCGGGAGATCGAAACAATGGCTAGCCGATGGCTTCACGCCATCGTGCGGCAGAAGAAAAATGCCATGACGCTCAGGCTGTGCAGCAAGATGTTTCTTGTCGGGTTCACCCAAGCCGCCTTATCGGCTGAACCGGAAAAAGCATGGGCCGGGGGCTGGGTGAGGATGAGCGGTCCTTTAGCCGTGGCAACAACCGCCGGTGCGCTCTCGGAGCGCGAGGCCGAACAGATCATCACGAACCTTTACCGGAAGATTCTACACAGAGATCCCGATCCGGAAGGACTGGCCGTGTATCGGCACCACCTCCTGGACGGAGGAAAGGATGCCGCCTGGCTGAGCAAGGTTCTGCGGAACTCACCCGAAGCCAAAGCCCGTCGGCCTCCGTGGAGAGAATACGCGGGACTCATCGCTCTTCTTCTCGGTCTCCTCGCCACGCGTGTGCGTCATTGGCGTCGATTGGGCGACGTCCCTATTCGGTTTTTGCCGCGTTGGGAATGTCATCTGTGGATACTTCTGCTGTTCGGCGGTGTGGCAGCAAGCCTTCTCTTGGAGGCCATTTCGCCCGGTGTACGTTCGGGGCCCCGGCATGGGCTTCGGCGGGAATCCTCTTTGGCCTATTTTTCCCATTTTCTAGCCCGAAGAGCCGGTCATGACTCCTGGAAGCCGATGACCCTGGCCGTGGAGCATCTGCGGGATAAACCGGACGTCCCCGTCTATACGCAACTTGTAAGGCGCGATCGAGTCAAGTTCCAGTATCCCCCTTCTGCCCTTGTGCTGTTGGACATCGGGCAGCGTGTTGCGCGCATATCCTGGTTCAACCTGTGGCGCGTTCTCAATGGGGCTTCCTGGATTCTGGTGCTGGGAGTCGGATTGTGCACCGGGTATTTGCTTCTCGGATCATTACTATCTGTGCACGGTTTCGGCGAAGACGTGAACGTGTGGAGGGAATGCAGGGCACGGGTTGTCCCTGTCTTTGTGGTCTGCCTGGCGCATACCGTGCTTTTTTATCCTATCACGCGGTCTTTCCAGCAGGGGCAGATACAGACTGCGCTCGCGTTGCTGGCCTCTCTGTCCCTCATGGTGTGGCGCCATGGAAAGCCGATGCTGGCGGGGGTGCTTCTGGGGTTAGCGTGTTCGGTTAAACCGCAATTTGGTGTGGCGTTTCTCTGGGCAGCACTTCGCCGGCAATGGGCATTCACTCTCGGGTTTGCGGGCACTTTTGCATGCCTAGGCGTTTCCTCCCTTCTCTTCTATGGATACCACCATTGGCTCGATTATGCCTCGGCGCTGCAGTTCATGGCCCGACGCGGCGAAAGCTATTTCACCAATCAATCGGTCAACGGGTTGCTGCACCGATTTCTCTTTAACGGAAGAAACCTTGGCGGAATGCACTACGCGCCGTATCACCCTGTGGTTCACTACGTTACAGTGGGCTCATCCGCATTCCTCATCGGCATGGCGCTGCTGTGGGGAAGACGCAGGAAACCAGGGGTGCTGGACCTGGCTTCCGTCCTGCTTAGCTTTACGGTCGCTTCGCCGATTGCCTGGGAGCATCACTACAGTGTGATTCCTCCCATTCTAGGCGCCCTGGCGCCGGTTGCCATGGCCTGCCGTCCGTTTGGCCGCTTGACAGCACCCGGCCTCATCCTGTGCCTGCTTCTGACAGGACACCTCATGGAATGGACGAATCGGTTCGCTGATTCCCGTTTGAATGTTTTTCAATCCCATCTCTTTTTTGGAGCACTCCTGCTTCTCGTCTTCCTGTATCGAACCGCCGCTTCGCACAACGCCAACGCCAGCGGTCTGGCGTCCGGAGCCAATGCGGCGAAACGCATGGGCCAGTACGGGGAACCCAGCGGCACCCAGGGCGGATGGGAACCGGCTCCGGTTCGCCCGTAGGCGCGGCGTCTCGTACGCGTTTGTTCCGCTTCATGCTACCGGCGGATGTCCGGCCCTGTTCCCCGCGTTCGACGTTGACCCTCGCGGCCACCGGTGTCAAAGTGCGCGGCATGGACATGTCCTCCCGTGATGAACGGCCGGACGCCGAGCTGATGCGCCTGGTGCGCCAGGGCGAGCCCGAGGCTTTTGCCGCACTGGTACGCCGCCACCAAAATAAGCTTTTGAACTTTTTCCAGGCGCTCGGCGTTTCTAACGATGCGGAGGATCTCGTTCAGGAGACGTTCCTGCGGCTGTTCCGCTACCGCTATCGGTATCAGCCGACGGTGCGATTTACAACGTTTTTGTATCTGCTTGCGCGTCAGGTGCGTATTGACCGGCTGCGTAAGGACCAGCGGTACGCCGCCCTGTGCGAACGAGCCTCGGCGGAACATCAGGCGCAGGCCCCGTCGCCCCGCGTGCCTCGCAGCACGGAATACGACTGGGAGGCCGCCCTGAACGCACTGCCTGATTCCCTGCGTGAGGTTGTGATCCTGAGCGTGTATCAAGGATTAAACTACGATGAGGTCGCTGACATCCTCTCCATCCCCGTGGGAACGGTTAAATCGCGCATGTTTCACGCCATGCGCCGACTCAAGGCGTTTCTGCTGGACTCGGAAAAGGAGGATGCATGAGTAGAATGCCCGATGTGCATTCCGTCACATCATGCCCCCAGGCGGAAGACGCTGTGGCCGTTGCGCTGGGCCAGATAGCGCTGGAAGAACGCGAAGCCATCCAACGCCATCTGAACGCCTGTCGGGTGTGCGCGCGAATAGCGGCGGATACGCGCCGCGTGGTGGAAAAACTTCGCCGACGCCCTGCCGAGACTGTCCGATGCGACCTGGCGCCTGTTCTTCTGGCACGGATTCCGGCCGACGCCTGGCAGACTCCCCTCGGGACAAAGGTCCCGCTGTGGGCTCCCCGTGTTCTCCTGGTTGCGGCCATGCTGATGCTCATGCTGGGTGGCATATGGATCATGGCAAAGCGGGTGGCGCCTGCGCCGTCTGCGCCCGTTGCGTCCGCTCCCGCCGAAGCACGGCCCCCTTCCGCTCCTCCTCTCGACGCCCGGCGGGAGGCTATCCGAAGCGCCTTGGACTGGCTGGTGTTTGCTCAGGAATCCTCCGGGGCCTGGGCGCCGGAACGATGGCAGGGAAAACCCGAGTATGAAGTGAGCCTGACCGGCATGGCCTTGCTGGCCTTGCTTCAGGAACCTGCAGGCTCCTTGCGTGCCGACCGGCAGGACGCTGTGCGGCGCGGGCTGGCCTACTTGACCGCGCGCCAGCACGCCAACGGGACATGGGAACCGGAAGGAACCGCGCAGATGTACAATCACGCACTAGCCACCTTGGCCCTCTTGGAAGCCTGGCGTGTCCGTCATGAGCCCCCGCTCCGCGACGCGTCGGACCGGGCTCTTCGCTTCAGCCTGAGCCAGCAGCACGACTCGGGCGGATGGGGATACCAGAAAGGTCCCGGCCAAGCCGCCAACACCTCCATTACGGTCTGGCACCTGAGGACACTCCTCACGGCCCGACAGGCCGGATGGCAAGGGTTGGAGGCGAGTCTGAGAAAGGGGCTTGTCTGGCTCCGCACCATGATGGATGAACAGGGCTATTTCGGCTACCAACGGCCACGCGACGCACCCGAAGGCGGAAACGAAACCCTTACGGCCATGGGTGCGCTCTGTTTCTTCCTGGCCGGGCGCGAGGGGGCGGATCCGCAAGGATCCGATGCCCGCCTGCGCTTCGCCCTACGGGTGGCGGCGTCCAATCCGGGCGCACAGCCCGACTACTACCGCTGGTATTTCGTGGCGTCGGCGCTCTCCGCCGGGGCCGACAGGGGTTACCCGGAGCTGTTGGCCACGCTTCACACGACCCTCCTGCGGGGTCAGAACCGCGGCCCCACACATGCAGGATCCTGGGAACCCGTGGACCGGTGGAGCACCGCAGGTGGCCGGTTATACACGACGACCATGGCGACGTTGGCGCTCGAGGAAGACATCGCGGGCCACGAAACCACCCTTTGAATCCGGCCCGGCACGCCCCTTCTGTTACCGTCCGGTACGACAGCCCTACGGCAGCGGCGTCCGCAGAGGCGGCGCCGATCGGGTACCGTCGCGACGCGCGCGGGTGAGCTTCCAACACGTACACGACATCCTGGCAGATCGCGTATTGGATGTTCGCCAGGCCGACCACACGGAGTTCGCGGGCGATGCCTTCGGTGTATGCGATGAGGGTCTCCTGATGGTGAGCCGGAATGCTGACCGGAGGGATCACGCAGGCGGAGTCGCCGGAATGAATGCCGGCCCATTTCATGCGCGTCATGATCACGGGTGCCAGGACGTCCGTTCCGTCGGAGATGGCGTCCGCTTCGTAGATACCGAGGACGTCTTCGCCGGGCAGCGGCTCAATGTCGGTGCTGTCCGCCGTACCCGGGGTCGGTCATGATTGTGGCGAGGTTCGAGTTGACGAGAACAATGCGGGATCCCGAGCTGACGCAGGGCCTTGCACACCGGTGTGTCCGCATAATCGCATTCGCACGCTTTCCCGATGACAATCGGGCCTGACCCAATGACGAGGACCGTATTGATGGCAGGAGGCCTGGGCATGATTTTCCTCTCCGGTTTGACACAAGCGAATAATCGGGCAGGACCATACTGCTGCAGCCCCACGCTCGCAAAACCGGACCTCTCCGTTCATGCGCGAGGATGAGCGGAATTTGTCGGAGGATTAGGAGAGGTGGCGGCTAACCACTCGCGGTAGTGCTGGCGACGGAGTTTGAGAAGAGAATCCCGCGTGGGATAAGCCTGGTACCGTTCCAAAAGAGGACCGATTTTGGACCGAATATCCTGATAGGACGCAATACGTTCGTCGCGGTTCTGCTTGATCATTCCGTCCACCAGTTTGACCAATTCGGGATCCGCATGGGGCATTTTTGCTGATGTGGGCGCTCGAAGATGACGCAGGTGTCCCTTGATGACCTGTTCAACCTCCTGAGACGAAAAATAGGGACGCCCCGTAAGGATATGATAGAACACCATGCCGAGAGAATAGATATCACTGCGGTGGTCCTCATCCATCCTCAGGCAGCGTTCGGGCGGCACAAAAAGAGGCGTACCGAAAATCTTCCCCTCGCGACGGGTCAAGGCTTCCTCCCGTGGCAAGCATAATCCGTAATCTAGTAGGACAGCAAAACCCGGATCGCGCACGACGATATTGTGAAGGTTTAAATCCCGATACACATATCCGTATTGCAAAATGTGCTCTAGCGCCGACACGATATCGAGAAGGTAGTAGAGGCAAAGCTCGGGAAGAAGGCCGTCCCGGTGCTTGTCGGTCAGCTCGTCCAGGGTGGGCCCCTCGACAAACTGTGTGATAATAAAGGCGCCATCCTCCAGATAGCCGCACTCATACACCTGCATGAGGTTCGGATGGGCGCCGAAAATTTGCCCGATCTCGGCCTCGTGTAAGAACCGTTCCACTTCTTCCTCGGTTGTTGTCGGCTTTCGCCACAGCAACTTGACGGCGGCCTTTTCGCGTGCGTCGTGAGGCCGACACGCCAGGTGCACACAGCCCTCGCCTCCGGTAGCCAGCGGTTGGCATACCACCCACCCTTCCAGTTCTGCCGCCACAAAAAAGAGCGTGCCGCACGCCGGACACTTATGGAGTCTCAACGGGGGCAAGCGCGCGTTCGGTATCAATCCCTTACAACCGTCGCAACGGGCAAACCCTTGCTGGTAAAAAGCAAGCGTTTCTCTTAGCCGGTCTTCCCGGCTTGGCTCTTTGCGAAATAACCGTTCTAATATTTTCATCGTGTTTCAGCTTTCCACGGCAGAACCTCGAAAATCAAGCCTAATTCGCCACCCGGGATACCGCCTCGGTGCTCCTCAGGCTCACGGCGGAGGACTCGTAGGGTTTTGAGCCCATCGGGATGGCGGCACACACGGAGCGTCTCCCAGGCCGCCTTGCCCACACGATTTCGTCCATTGACAGTGACATACCAGATGCAGTAAACCGTGCGCGAATTCAACTCAACAAGAAGCGTGCCTCATGAAATGGAAAGCCTTCCTTTTACATCTCACACACTATGACCCCACCTGGTTTAAACAAAAAGAGACAGAAAAGCGATTTCACCGAAGAACCGCAGAAACTCTGATTCGGGCTGCCGCTGCTTCTGGCTTCAACATGCTGATTATCGATATCGAAGACGCGGTCCGATACCGGAATCTTCGGCACATTCGAAAGCCCTATTCGGTTCCTATGCGCGAACTCATCGGCCTCGCCACTTTTGCCAAAAGGTTTGGACTCGAGGTGGTGCCAAAACTTAATTTTAGCAAAAGCCCCCGGTATCGGCATAGCCACTGGCTATGGAAGGAACAATCCCCGCCGGATTCACCGGCCCTGTGGGAACAGGCCATGGCGGCCGTCCGTGAGGTGGCCGCTGCAATCAAGCCTCGGTTTTTGCATGTCGGGATGGACGAAGATGACACGCGGAGTCCTGACGAATATAGACAGGCGCTTTTGTTTCTCCACAAGACCTTGAAGCGACACAAACTTCGCATGATGATGTGGGCGGATTGCGGCCATCGGTGGCACCCCGAAGAACGCTGGAAGGTTGTTCCCGCCATCCGGAAGATCCCGCGCGATGTCATTCTGATGCCGTGGAACTATCAGGAACCCATGGAGGAATGGGTTCGCGCGTTTATGCGCTGGGGTTTCGAAGTTATGGGCACCTCCAAATGCCTAGAGGAACCCGAACGCACGCCGGGGGAAGACGATGCCCTGTTGAAAAACACGGCGGAGTGGCTCGCTGTTTTGAAAAAATGTAACGCGCTGGGTATCACGGTCACGCAGTGGGTGCCATGTCAGCCTGAAAATGCCAGCCGTATGCTGACGGCCGTCCGCGCCTGTAAAACCCTTCTGGAGGAGATCCCGTAGGCCACGTCTCTGGCGTGCCGAACCCGGCTCCGGTTTTGTCCGTTGGGCTGTAGATTTTCCCTCCGGTTGGCCAGTCCAGCAAAAGGCGCGCATAAAGAGCCGAAACACAGGCATACGAACGCCGGTTGTTTTTCTCGTTTTTCCCGCGCGCATCGCCTCGACAGGGCTTGGCGCAGACACAAAGGCGGTTTCTGTGCTCCGGCCTGGATTTTGCGCAACAGAGTTATGGTTACGGGCGCAATCGGACACGGGCATGGTGTGATGTTTTTTCTGGTATGTCCCCGCGATCGCTCGTTGCAACCGTAATAGGCACACCGGTATCCGCGGGCAGCCGCAGACGATCGGCGTGGCGCGCCTGTATCCCCCGGGGATCCTCTTTCCGGGATGGAGGCCCCGTCTCGGCCCAGCGCCGTGTTCTTCTCTGATGCATTGACAGCGATTGACCGCTCGGTGCATATTGACTTCCCGGACACGGAGAAAAACGCGATGATCCGAGCAAAAGTCGTGGGCGCGGGCGGATACGGCGGTGTGGGTATCGTGGAACTACTCCAGGGACACCCAGAGGCCCATATCACCGCCCTTGTGGACGTTGACAACATCGGCGTGCCGCTGAGTCGGCTATATCCGCACCTGATCGGGTTTGTGGATAGGCCGATTGTCGCCGCCGATCATCCCTCGGCTGTCGAGCCGGCCGACATTGTTTTTTTCGCCACACCTGACGGCGTCGGGATGACCTTGGCGCCCGCGGAACTGGCCCGCGGTGCCCGTGTCATTGATTACAGCGGCGACTTTCGCTTCAACACCCCGGAGGCTTATGCCGACTACGCGCAGCGTATCGGACGGAATCCCCAACACGCTGCGCCGGAATGGTTGCCGCATGCGGTGTACGGTCTCCCTGAGATCCGACGGAACGAGATCGGCCCCCACACGCGACTGGTGGGGAACCCGGGATGCTTTGCGGTCAGTTGCATTCTGGGCCTGGCCCCAGCGGTCGCCGCACACCTCGTGGATCCCGTTCGCGTCATTTGCGACTGCAAAACAGGCGTATCCGGAGCGGGAAAGAAGCCTCATCCCTCCTTCCATTACCCGGCCCGCTACGACCAGATGAATGCCTACAAATTAGCGGGACATCAGCACGTCTGTGAGATCGAGCGCGAGCTCAGCCGTCTTGCGGGCGAAACGGTCCGGATTACCTTCACCGCGCAGGTGGTTCCCGTCTGCCGCGGTATTCTTTCCACGCTCTATGCGGACCTCCGCGTTCCCCACCGCGAAACAGAAATCCTGGACGTCTATCGCATGTTCTACAAGGATAAACCGTTCGTACGTGTCTTCGACAGCACGGCCGCACTCGGAACGCAGCACGTACGCGGCACGAACGTCTGCTCTCTGATCGTCAGCGTGGACGAACGCCTCAACCGCCTGCGGGTCGTTTCCCACTTGGACAACCTCCTCAAGGGGCAGGCAGGATCGGCCTTGCAGAATATGAATCTGTTGTTTGGATTGCCGGAAACGGCCGGGCTGGACCGACCCGGTATCTATCCGTAGCGCATGGACGGTACGACAACAGCGCGGGAAGGAGCAATGGGTATGGATATGAAAAACGAGATCAAAACCATCATCGCGGAAGACGTCGAGATCGTGGGCACCATCAAATGCGCCAGCGATATCCAAATTGACGGGAAACTTAACGGCGATTTGGCGTGCACAGCCAATTGTGTGATAGGCGCCACGGCAACCATCAAAGGAAGCCTCACGGTCGAATCCGTCAGTGTGCTGGGCACTATCCATGGGAATATCACGGCCCGGGACAGGATTGAACTGAAGGCCACCGCCAAGGTCACCGGCGATATCAAGGCCAAGCGGTTGACGGTTGAAGATGGCGTGACCTTCGTGGGAAAGTCCGAGGTGAACCCGAGCGGTACGCCGACATCCCGGCCGGCGGAATCCACGCCGCCATCCGCGCAGCCGTTCACACCGCCACCGGTCGAAGAAAAAAAGGGAAGTGGCATGTTCGGCCGCAAGTAAGGGGATGGGATAAACGGACCGCCGCTAACCGGACCGTCGTAGCGTGGCGGTTGGCGGCGATGCGCCCGGTCGGCACACGGCGCCGGCGTTCTGTCGGGAAAATCATTCTGAGTGGAGAGAGCCGCCATGCCGTTATCTCGGCGTGCCACGATGATTGACGGGTTTACCTCCGTCCAGATCGCGCGCGAGGCTGCCCGGCGACGGGGCAACGGGAAGGGGCGAGAATCGGAACCGGCTCCACACGATACGCAGACGCTTTCCCCCCGGATTGGTGCGCGGGTCAAGCACACCGCGTTGCCGGACCGGCATCCCATTTTCTGCTACGAATGCCGTTATGAATTTGTTCTAACCGGGTTGCTGCGGCGAACAATCTGCCCACGGTGCCGCACCGAGTTGGACGCCGAGACGGTGATCGTGGACCATCCCTTTGTAGGCGCGAGGCTGCGGACCATTGGCCACGTGCATGTCCGGTCCGGAGTCGTCCTGGAAGGCGTGACCGTGACCGCCGGAACCTTGCTCGTGGAAGGAGATGTCCGCCGGTCACGGATTCACTGCCGGGCGCTTCACGTGGGCCCCGGAGGACAGATCGATCCGGCCCAGGTCGCGTGCGTGAACCTTGTGGTCCGGGAGTCAGCGGTGTTCCGACCGCAAACCCCCGTACGCTGCGAAACGGTGGAACTGCGAGGGACCCTTGAGGGTCACGTGTTGGCCGAGCGGGTGTGGATCCGAGCCGGCGGCACCGCCGTTGGACACGTGCACACCGCGCACCTCGTGGTGGAGGAGGGGGGCGGCTTGCGGGCTTCCATCCGGGCTACGCCCAATGGGTGGGCCCTTGACACGGCCCAGGCGGAACACCAGAACGGAACCCACCATGACAACGGCAAAACGCGGACTCGGAAAAGGGCTTGATGCGCTGCTGAAGGATATTTCAGCACCGGACACTCTTACCGGGAAGAGCCAAGACCGGATACCCGATCGGACTCTCGTCCTGGTCCCGATCAGCCGCATTCGGGCCAGCCGAGTCCAGCCCCGTCGACGATTCGATCCGCACGCCATGGCTGAACTGGTCGCTTCCGTGCGCCAACGGGGCATCCTCACGCCGCTGTTTCTTCGACGCGATGGAACGGACTACCAACTCATTGCCGGGGAACGACGCCTGCGGGCGGCCACCGAAGCGGGACTCACCGAGGTGCCCGCCATACTTTGGGAGGCCTCCGACGACGAGGCGCTCCTGACGGCTCTCGTTGAAAATATCCAGCGGGAAAATCTGAATCTTTTGGAAGAAGCCGAGGCCTATCAGACCCTGGCCACCCGTTTCGGTCTCACCCAGGAACAGATTGCCCACCAGGTGGGCAAAGCGCGACCGTCCATCGCCAACGCCCTGCGCCTTCTTGACCTTCCGGAACGAATCCGCGCGTTGATCGCCGAAGGGAGTATCAGCCCCGGACACGCCAAAGCTCTTCTGGCGGTCGACGGGGCTGAGCAGCAATGGATTCTCGCTCAACGGATTGTCCAGGAGGACCTTTCCGTACGACAGGTCGAACGCCTGGCACGGAAACTTCGGAGTTCACCTACACGAAAACGTGTTATCCGTCATTCCGACATTCCCGAGGACCATTTGCGGTTTCTGTGTGAGCGGCTGCAACAGCATGTCGGAACAGCCGTACGCATTCTCCCCTGTCGCACGCTGCCTAATGGAAGAAAGGTGCGTGGTACGCTCGAAATGGATTTCTATTCCTCAGAGGATCTCGATCGTCTGCTGCAGATCCTGGGCATAGAACTCTAAGCGGCTTATCCAAGGGGCGCCGGGGTGTACGAGCCGCCAGCTGATCCCGACCGTCCGGTGGGCTGAGCGGGAGAAGGCCGTGAGCTGCTATGCGGAAACGATGGGTTTTGCGGGCACCGATCCCACACCGGCCGAAGGAAAAGGGCTGGCTTGTCGCCATTCCGTTTTTTCCGTGATGCCCGCGCACGAGCCGCTTTCCCGAGTGCCGCTCGTTTTTTGAAGCGGTCAAGCGTTTCTCGTGCCAGGGTGTCCGACCCAGGTTTTGCGCAGGCGAGTGCAAGTCGGTGGTGCGGCGCTCCGCCAATACACGAAACGGGTGTGCCGTATCGTGTACCGTGGTGAAGCGGGCAGGGGACCTAGGCGGCTGTCTTTCGGTGACGTGTGTTCCTCCCCCCCGCGTTCATGGCCCGGGCAGGCCAAACGTCAAACTTTTTCGTAGTCCGTAATCCCGTGCCTAATCCGATTTCACGGCAGTGCCGGTGCCGGTCTCGGGTGTGTTCGGGCCGGTTGGCGTTTCCTATCGCGAAAAGCCTGAAACAGGTTGCGACGGGCAGCCGGGTCTAGTGGACGAATTTCCAACGCGCGAATGAAACACGGGATGGCCAGATGCAGACGGCCGCGTCGGGCGTGCACCACACCAAGTCCATTGTGTGCATCCCAGTAGTCAGGTGCGTACCGAAGAGCCGTGCGAAAAAAAGCTTCTGCTTCGTCAAGCCGATTCCGGTCAAGAGCCCTGTTTCCCAGTGCGGCGTAGGCTGGCCATGCCGTCGGGTTTTTCGATATCGCGTCCAGAAAGAGCGTTTCCGAATCCCGATAGACACAGGCCCTCGTGAAGGACAGAGCGGCGAGGGCCGCAATCGCCAGTGCGCCAGCGGACACCGCGAGCGTTTTCGGGAGTCGACACGAGACGCGAAATGCGGTTACGCCGGCGGCCACAAGAAGGGGAAGCAGCGCCGCGGTTGCAGCATAGGCCCAGCGGTCGCACACCGGGGCATAACGCAGGAAGTCGGTTTCCACCAATCCCAGAACAGGGGCGAGAAAAAGGACGAACAGGCTCAGAGAGAAAACGGCATACCGAATCGCCTCACCCCCATGGTGTGTTATCGCTATGGCCCCGAAGGTCAGTACGGCGCCCAGGATTCCATAAGCGGAAGGCGGCCACTGCCAGGCTTTGTTTCCATAGATGGCAGAGAGATCGGCCGGAAAAAGCGTTTTTCCCACATAGAACACGACGGCCTTGGCAGCCCTCACAACGCGAGCCGGAAACGGGCCTAGATCCATTGGCAGATCGCCGCTCCGCGTCGCATGATAGTAAGCCAGCGTAAAAACGGCGAAAACGACGGAAAAAACGAAAAAGGGGAGGCTACGCCAGAGATCCTGTCGGGAGGGCCACCGCCCTTCCCATCCGCTCCACCCGAACAGAGCCATGGGCCACAGAATCGCCAGCGGCTTAGCCAGCAAGGAAACGGCAAACAAAATCAAAGCCGACACCGGCCAGCGTGAACGATCCCGGGACGGCCACGGTCGGAGAGCCAGCACGGACAGCAAAAAAAAGGCAAACGCGAGCGTGTTTTTCTGTTCGCTGATCCAGGCAACACTTTCGACGTTCAGCGGGTGCACGGCAAATACCGCTGCGGCCGTCCACGCTCCCCGCACCTCCAGTCGGTGCAGGATGCGCCAGAGCAACGTCGCATTGACCGCATGGAGAAGAATATTGAAAGCGTGGTAGGCGGCCGCATTTCCCGGCCAGAGCCGGTACTGAATCCAGAAGGCGGAGTATGACACAGGGAAGTAATCGTGCGCGTCGAAACCGCACCAAATCCGCCGCAATCCATCTCGCGCCCGAATCAACGGCCCGGCGGTCAGGTAGTCATCATCCCAGACGAAACCGGCGCGGAAAGCAGGCGCGTACGTAACGAACGTCACGGCAAACAGGGCCGCGACAGGCCCGAGGACTTCGCACACGTGCCGACGCAAGCCGTGCGGGTGAAAAGGAGAATCAACCGGCTGCATGAGAATGTCCATCCGGAGGCTACTGCATGCTTTCCGGTCCGTCAACGTCGGCCTGTCCCTTCTGTGTGCGGATGTGCGTCCCGGTCGATGGACGGAAGACATTCCCGCCTCACTGGCCGGTTGGTTGTTAGGGGCCAATGATTCAGGCCTTGCAACCCTTGTTTCGGCTGGCACAATCCTTAAAACGAGTGTCTTATGCGTGAGAGCCCTGAGCAGAAAACGGCAAGCGGATCAGACCGGACAACGGCTGCTTTTCTCTTCGGCCTGCTGCTGTTGGGTTCCGCTCTCTTCCATCATCCGGTCGAATATGATGCCACCGGAAGCCGATTCCTTCAACTCCATGCCATGGCCGACCGAGGGACCTTGCATATAGACGCCCTACATAGTCGAACGATCGATAAATCCTTCGGGGCTGGGCACTACTATCCGAACAAGCCGCCGGGAGCTGTCCTCCTAGGATTTCCCATTTACTGGGTAGTGCGGCGTCTTCCTGAGTGGCACACCGTTGCTCCTTTGGCCTTCCGTCTTTGTTATATCGTGCGGTTGCTAACCACAACCGTTCCGTTTGCTTTTTTAGGTGCCGTTCTGTTTGGATTGGCCCGGCGCTGGGGTGCTCCCCCCTGGCGGGCTTTCCTGATGACACTGGGCTACGCCTTCGGAACGATCGCCTGGCTGCATGCCACGCTGTTCAACGGCCATCAGATCGCGGCTTCGTTGGGATTTGGGGGCACGGCTCTACTGGTCCAGTCTCGGTCTGCGGCCGATGCCTCTGATCGCCGAAGACAAGACCCCCCCACGCGTCTTTTTTTGGCAGGTTTTTGTGCAGGATGGGCAACCATCACAGATTATCACGCCGTGATCCTCGCTGTCGGCCTTGCGGTGTACCTAGTTCTCACAAGGCGGACATTTCGCCCTCTGGTCCCCTATTGCGCCGGAGGAGCGGTTCCGGCGTTAATTCTGGCCTGGTACAACGCCGTCTGTTTTGGCACGCCCTTCACGCTTTCCTATCTGCATCTCGTCGACCCAGAGCTCCGCGCGGAGGTTACCTTGAACGGGCCTCGCCCCGTCATACTCGGCCGGCTTCTTCTGTCGCCCGCTCGCGGTCTGTTCGTCACCATGCCGGTGCTTCTTTTAGGAGCGTTCGGACTGGCCGGAATGATCCGAATCCGGCGTACCGCAGAAGCCCTTCTGTTCGGATCTCTCGCGACCGGATTTTTGCTTTTCAACGCCGCATTCGGCGGTTGGCACGCCGGTTGGACGTTTGGACCGCGATACCTTACGCCTGTGCTTCCCTTCCTCGCCTTCCCGATGGCGTTTGGCCGATGGAGTCGCTTCACGTGGCTCGTGCTTTTCCTCCCGTCGTCGTTTCAGATAGCCGCTGCCGTAGCAGGCGTTCCGCACGCTCCACCGGACCTGCGTAATCCTCTGGTGGAACTGATGCTGCCCCTAATGGGGTACGGCTATTGGTCTATCAATCTCGGAACCTGCTTGGGCCTCCCGCCCTTTCTGTCTGCCATTTTTCTCCTCGGTTTTTTGGGTGGATGGTCCACCTTTATCTTCCGTGTCGCGTGCCGGGACGAACAAGCCGAAGGGGCACGAAGGGAGCCGAGGGCCCTTCGACTGACCGCCTGTCTGGCAACACTCGTGGTCATCTGTCTCCTGGCCTTTGTGCGCACGCCGTCCGATTCCCTTGTGCACCACTACCGCTCGCGTCTTCTGGCGCATGCCGCCCGTTCGACCCAATCCGCAAAACTCGCCCGGGCCGCCATCCGGGAAGCTGTCCTGGCCGACGAATGTGCAAGCGACGAATCGCCGCATATTCACGGACACCCTCCGCACACCCGGTAGTGCCGTATCGGGTGATAGCGTGGCACAACCTTGCTCGACACAACCCCGCAGAGAGTTACCGATCGACGACCGCGCCTCCCGCACTCTATCTGCCGACCACGTCCTCCAACGCCCCCGTTGACACCTAGTCTTTATTTTGACACACTCACAGGGACCTAAACACGGAGGTGCATTGTGAGAACGCTCATGTGCCGGACAGCACTCTGGGCGACGGTATGGCTGAGCATCGGTCGGAGCTCTATGGCTGTGGCAGACTGGCCCGGCTGGCGGGGACCGAATCGCGACGGCCGTTCGGAAGACAGCGGTTTGCTTAAAGAGTGGCCCACAAACGGTCCTCCCCTTCTGTGGAAAGCGACTGGGATTGGAACAGGATTTTCCAGTCCGGCCGTCGTAAAGGACCGCCTGTACATCACGGGCGACTCCGACGACAGGCTGATGCTGTTTGCGCTCGATCGGCAAGGAAAACAGCTATGGAGTGTCCCCCAAGGACCTGCCTTCAAGGGCAACCATCCGGGCGCCCGTTCGACGCCTGTGCTGGATTCTCTAGACCGGATTTATGTTCTCGGAGGTACGGGATTGCTCACTTGCCACGAAGCCCGCACAGGCGCTGTGCTGTGGAGAAAGGCTCTCACGGATTTTGGGGGTCGCGTACCCCGATGGGGGTACGCCGAGAGTCCTCTTCTTCTGGACAATTGGATTGTTGTGACACCAGGAGGGAAGACCGCTCTGGTGGCGCTGGACAAGGCAACTGGCAACGAAATCTGGCGCAGTGAGGTGTCGGCTTCTGCTCATTACAGTTCTGCCATTGCAATACGGGAAAAAGGCGCCACAGCCATCGTCCAAGGCACGGGAGACGGGTTGGTTGTTCTCGACGCGAAGGATGGTAAGACCCTGTGGACAAACGCATTCTGCCGCGGAAACACCGCGAATTGCCCCAGCCCTGTCTATGCGGATGGATACTTGTTCTGGGCAAATGGGTACGGGAAAGGCGGATTGTGCGCCAAAGTCGAATATCACGCGAACCGTTGGAAGTTTGCTGTAATTTGGACCTCCCGTGACATGGTCTGCCATCATGGGGGGTATATAGTGGAAAAAGGCCACGTGTACGGAAATCACAACAAGGGATGGTCCTGTATTGAACTGAAATCCGGTCTCACGAAATGGAAGAACGAACACCACGCCGCGATTGGAAAGGGATCGCTCTGCTTTGCCGATGGGATGCTCGTTCTCTTTGGGGAAAAAGGTGGCCTGGTCGGACTTGCGCCGGCTTCACCGAACGGTTTGACCCTCACGGGGCAATTCCGCGTTGCGGGATCAGGACCAAGCTGGGCACACCCGGTCGTGACAGACGGGCAACTGTTTGTTCGCTATGCCCAGAATCTGTACTGCTATGACGTCAGGGCATCCGTCCAGAGGACTCCCTAACGCGAGACGGTCCTGAACGAGCGCCTCTCCAGATCGGAAGCCTTTTCCGGGAATGTGGTCTTGTTCCTGCGATCTCTTCTGCCCTCGGGAACCTCCAGCATGGCTACGGCAGCGCACCGATCCATAACGACTTGGCGATTGCTTGCACCGTATCTGGCCGCGATGATATTTTGGTGCGGCGTTCGCCCGGGGTGGGTAGCATTGCTGGCATATCACGTACAGATTCTCCTCGTTTCCAAAAGTGGCCTGAAACGGACGGTCCAGGGATGGGATGCACGCGCGTTCCGAAAGTGGGCAATTTTCTATGGTTTGGCGGGACCGGCTGCCTATTTCCTTCTCCCGCGCATCGCACGCCTTCCCATGCGGTTGTGGCTGCTCAAGCACGGAATTTCCCAACGCTCTCTCTGGATGCTCATGCCGTACTTCGGACTGGTCCATCCTTTTTTGGAACAGGCACATTGGGGAAACGCGCGGGAAGATCCTCGCCTGGAGCCGTGGGCCCACCTCCTGTATGCCGGCTATCATGCCATTGTCCTGCATTCCCTGTTGTCGCCAGCTTGGACTTTCGCCTGTGTCCTCCTTCTGTTTACCGCCTCCCGGGGATGGCGCAGCATGGTGCAACGACCGAACGAAGGGCTTCTCACTCCCACGTTGACTCAGATACTCGCCGACACAGGACTCGCCGTAGCTGCCGTCCTTCTTTCCTGCCAGTGACCAACATCCGGCAGCCCATACGGTTGGCCGCAATGACAGGCGTTTCAGAGGGCCGCGCGAACGGTCCCCCCCCGGTCCGGTGTCCCTGCGCCTGATGCAACGCGTGCAAGGTGCCGCCGAGTGCCCGCCGACAGCCAAGTTGCAACCTGGGGGTGGCCGGAACCGACCAATAACGTAACCGCTACGCCGCAAACGCACAGACGACAAAAGACGCAAACTACCTCTAAACCGGTGCCGCTTTCTATGAGTGACGTCCATGGGGAGATTGGATTTTTCTTTCTCCTATTTGTTTTCTGGCCGTCTGAGTGTCCGGTTTCTACTGGCGCGTCG